>Ga0207655_1000668_pt1 | contig 40446 bp, 50 predicted proteins | sample KBSM44metaG_FD_184398 | JGI IMG/M metagenome (GOLD analysis project Ga0207655, IMG submission 184398) | Miscanthus rhizosphere microbial communities from Kellogg Biological Station, Michigan, USA - KBS M4-4 metaG (SPAdes) (version 2) | ecosystem: Host-associated > Plants > Roots > Rhizosphere >...
TTATCATGGATAAAAATATTTTCTTGCTTACTTTTTTCAAAATAAGAATGCAAGCCTGCTTGATAGGTAAGATTTGGATCAGATTTAATTGCTTCTTCCATCAAGTCATCCAGTATATACATAGAAAAACCCCTCTCTATTCGTTATACTTTTATTTTAACAAAAAAAGATGCTTGGTGAGCACCTTTTTTATACATTTTATTATCTTAAACTTTTTTCTAGCTTTTTTGTTTTTCTTATTTGTCCATCAACCTATACCAGAGTACTCCTGCTTCAAACTTGTTAAGTGGCGGGAATTTTCATTCTGTATGAGAACGTAAAATCAAGGATCTTATCATGGATAAAAAATGTTTCGCATTTACGATGTGTATCAAAAGAAGGTTTGTTCATTTTGTACGTTAAATGTTTATCGCTTTTAATTGCCTCTTTTATTACTTTTTCATCTAAATACATGGTATTGCTCCGCTCAAAAATATCTACCAAAACCTAACAATGTAGATATTTTCTTTTCGCGTTAAGACATACATACTATTTCTCAACAGGATGTGCCTTCTTATCCGACTTAACTATTTACAAGAAAACTTGTAAACTCGTGGTCGCTTTTTAATTTGATCGGATTACACAATTTAACAAGAGGAATCGTAAAGAGTCTTGGGGACCATATTCCTACGTAACATGTGTTCCGAGAACCGTTTATATCCGCGTGAATAGCAATGTTTTTTACAGTATCTTTGAACAGTCCTCTTTCAACACGTGTACCTTTGTACTCATTAGTTGCGAGTTTTTGTCCAACCTGTGATAAGTTTTGAATTTGTTTAATATCAGCACTAATAGAAGATGTTTTAGATGTGTATGCTTCATTTACATCTGTCACCACAATGCCATATTTAGCTGCTTTGTCTTGAATGTTCTTAAGCAATTGAATAAATGGAATTTGAATAAAACTTTGTTTAGTTTGTTTTCTAAGTTTAGTCTTTCCATTGGTTTTTAACTCTGATAAATTACTCGAAACAATTAAATGAGTAACTCCTTGTTTTTGACAGTTTTCTAAAATGCGTTTGGAAAGTTTATGAAACTCACTAAAGAAATAATTGTTTCGTTTTTCATATAAGAAAGAACGATATTTCGAAAGATACATTTTTCGTTTTTCATCTTTCAGAGAAGTAATTTCTTCATTGATTTTAGCCATATGACGATTAAAATTAGCATTGTACGTTTTATAAGGAGTTCCATCAATTAATAGGGATGGTGATTCTTCATCTTCCGTATAAAGCGTTGCTAAAATATTTATACCTAGATCAATAGAAGCCGCTTTATATGCAAGTTTCTCATGAATTTTAGGTAGTACATTTTCATAAGCGATTAACAAATACACATAACGATTAGAAAGATGAACAGCAATGTTATTGATATTACTTAAATCGCCTACAATTTTTTCTAGCGCTGTATGATTAACACATGTATATCGCATTTTATTGGCTAAGTTGATACCAATCTTATTCTTCTTTTTAACGGTAAAACTTTTGTAACTATCTGTGTGAAGCGTAAAATGATTGGTTTTACTTAGTTTTTTTGGTTTAGGAGGTTTCGCTTTTGTATCTCCTTGTTTTAATTTGGTAAAAAAACTTTTATAGTTTTTCTTTACTTCTTTGATTGTTTGAACTAAATTATGAACTTTTAACGTTTGACCAACTTTAATTAAATCATTCATTAATTGGTTGTTTTGAAATTCTTCACGAATAATATTCGCTTGATCTTTGGCTTTACCACCTTCATTACCTGCAATAACAGCACGCATTGCTTCTGGATTGGTAAGATATTTAAACATTTTCTTGTTATGCTGTTTAAAATCTTGATGAAGTAAGATCAATAAAATATTTTCAAAGTGTTTGGTTGCATACAGTTTTTCTTTAGCATACGATAAAAAATTTGCATCTTTAATACGTATTTTAACTGTCTTCAAGTTCTTTCACCTCCTTATTTATATTGTTATTATATACAAAGAAAACCACTTTATTCAAATAGGTTTTCTTATATTTTGATAATTTTTTTCAACTGTTAAAACCCTCTCTTTACTATGGATGTTTTTATTTTATCAAAAAAACGCACTTGATGGCAGAAAATTTCATGTGCGTTTTTTTGGATATAGTTTTTTAATCAACTCATAATCGGTAAAAGAGCATTGAAAAGAACGGATGACCAAATACAAATAACCAAGAAGAAAAGAAAGAGAAAAAATGCATATAACACCACTAAAGAAAGAGTGTTTATGGAAAAACAAAAACGATGTAAAAAAAGATAATACAAGTAAAATAATCCCCATGATATGTGGAAAAGAACTCATTTTAGAAAAAGAGGTTTTCATTGTTTCAAAAAAAGATGGTTGTTCATTTAAGGAAATAAATGTGTTAAAATAACTGATTTCATAGGTATTGGACAATAATTTGATACGTATTTTAGGCAATGTTTTAAAATACATAATTAAATGATGATGAATTCGTTCTTGAATCATGGACAATCGAATATTCATTCCAAGTGTCAACTTTTTTGTAGGAATAGAAATATCAATTTTTACTTTTTCTTTTTTAAAATAAAACCAAAGAGAAACCGTTTCGTTCAAATAATTATCGTTGAAAAAGGCTGTAACATAAGAATTGAATTCAGAAAATTGAAATGCTGAAATTTTCTCTTCTACAAATTCTAGCTTTTCTAGATCTAAAGCTGTGTAACGAAAAACATCATTTAATTCATTGTAAACATTCATATGAAGATCCTCGAACAATACATCATGACTCGAATACCTGTTTTTCTATTACCTCTAGGATAAAATGAAATATGATGAACTTCCATTAATTCATTCATCATAATCAACCTTTAATAAACGGCGAATCCGAAAAAATGAATGATGTTTTGCAATAGTTTCGTGTAATATTTCGTTTGCCCATCGTTCATTTTTTAAATTATTGGTGTGGTCAAAATAGGGATGTTCAAATAGAAATGAAAAGAATTTTTCAATATTCATTGTGATTCCTTCTCCTTGTTAAGTAATAGTAAACGAATACGATCTCGTTTGTATAAAATCTCAATGGTTTCATTTATAATGTCTTTAAACCATCCATCAGGAAGTTCAGAAAATGAACGATTAGAACTATCAATAAACGATGTAATTTCCATTGGCGAAAGTGTCAGTTCGCGATAAAGAAAACGTAATGTTTCTTCTTCTTTGGTAGGAATAAGTAAAATTCCATGTTGTGATACATCTTTGTCTTCTTTTTTGAAAACAAATCTCGTATGAGACGTGAGAAACTGCTGTTCTGAAAACAATGCATGATTTTGCAAATGTTCATAAAATTCTTTTTCTTTCATGTAATCACCTCATTATTTATTTTCTCACACATTAAATTGAAAAAAAAGATGCTTTTTAAGCATCTTTTTAGGAAGAATAAATTGTCCTTTCTTTTCCTTCGTGGCACCATTTCACGCGAAGTTCTGGAAAATGAGATGAAATAAAAATCGCTTCTTCTGCATCATACACACGTATGTGGGTATAACCTTTTTCTAATGCTTTCATTCCTTTCCATTTTGCACATTCTTCTTTTGATGAAAAAAGTGGCACATCTTTTACGTTTTTTTCGTCTAACATTCGTTCAAAGGAGTGATCATTTTGATCATTTTCGTTCACGTTATGTACAGCTTCAGCATTAATGCGGTATCGTTCCCAAGGTAATAAAAAACGATGAGAAGGCACTTTCCCGTCAAAACAATAGTAATCAGGGATGGATGCTGATTTTGTATCTTTGCACACAACAAAAGTCGAAACATCGTACGTAAGAGATAATTCATTTTTGCAATCGATTAACGTATGTCCCATTCCCGCAAAATCTTCACATAAAAGTAAGCGATGTCCACTTGGTTTTTCTCCTACCCAAAAAACATTTCTAGAAGCACGGTCGTAACGTAAAAAGTAACAAGGTAAATCCGTTAAAAACGCCAAATGAAATCCTAAAAAACTTCCTCCTCTAAGAATCATCACAATTCCATCAAAACCTTGACGGCGAATTGTTTCTGCTTGATCATCGATGGAACAGGCAATTTGATTGTAATCTAAATAGACATTTTGCACAGAAAACACTCCTTTTTTTCACATATTACCACAAAGAGTCAAAAAAAGGGAAATAAAGAAAAGCTAAGAAAAGTAAGAAAAAGGAAATGGAGGGGAGAAAGTATGAAAATTAAAGGTAATAATGGGCAAGAATTTGAAATGCGGATTGCTAGTTATGAGTTTATGGATTCTAATTGGCTAGATATTGAAATGTATATAAAAAATGCAGAAGGAGAATGGAGAGTTAATGATCCATCGTTTTCAACCTTTGAAGCAGAAGATATTTATGATTGGTTTCAAGCGATATTAAATCATGAAACGTTTGACAATCCACTGACGTTTACGGAACCTAATTTATCATTTCAGTATATCAAAGAAGAAAAAGAAGTAATTACATTCCGTATTTATTTTGAATTAGAATGTCGTCCGCCTTGGGTAAAAAAAGAAGATCGTGATACGGAAATTTTTGTTGAGCTTCCTGTATGGAAAGAACAGCTTTACTTTGCAAAAGAACAATGGAAACGGGAGCTAAAAATATTTCCTGTTAAACCGAAAAAATAAAAAACGACGAATGATCGTCGTTTTTTATTTGGTAATTTGAATCGTTTCATGCAAATGATATTGATCCGTTATCTTTTGCAACTGAGTAAGAATCTCTTGTTCATTTGTTGTTTCATCAATATGTATGTGAAGATTGATATAATTTTCACCTGAAGCAATAGACCAAATTTGTAATTTTGTAATGTCTTTAATTCCTTTTAAAGAATGAAGTTCGTTTGTGATTTCATCAATATTCACATCTTGAGGTGTTCCTTCCATTAACACGTTCCAAGCTTCTTTTGTAATGGTTAATCCACCTTTTAAGATAACGATTGATACAAGCGCACTAACAAGAGGATCAATAAAAGTCCAGTGGAATTTCATAATAAGTAACGAAGCGATAATAACGGAAACACTACTCACTAAATCACTAATGACATGAAGAGCTGCTGCGCGAACATTTAAATTATTTTCTGCATCTCCTTTGGATAATGCGTAGGCGACGATACTGTTAATAACAAGTCCTACAAATGCTACGAGTAACATTTGTTTACTCATAATCGGTTGTGGATGGAAAAAACGAATGATCGCTTCAATAAATACATAAATGGGAATGCCTATTAACGTTAAGCCATTAATGAAAGCAGCTAACGTTTCGATTCGTCTTGAGCCAAATGTGCGGTTTTTGGATAAAGGTTTTAATGCAATAACTGCAGCGAAAAAACTAATACCTAAAGATATTCCATCTGAAAACATATGAATACCTTCTGATAAAAGCGCCAGTGAATGAACGACCAGCGCAGATATAACTTCAAAAATAGCAAAAAACAACGTAAATAAAAAAGCAAATAATAAAATATTCCTATTTTTGGTGTGCGAATGATCGTGATTATGACTCATGAATTGACCTCCAATAATGTAAGATGATGTTTTTTAGCAAGGGATTGCAAACGTTTTTCGTAACTTTTCATCAATTCGTTGTTTTCTTTGATTTCTTTGTTTGCTTCTTCAAATGAAGCGGGATCTTGTTGTTCTAATGCAGATAAATGAAGACGATAAGCCGCTAGTTGTTTATTTAAAATACGAATGTAAAGCGTATGTATGTCTTTAATTTCTGGATTAGGTAAGTAAATAGCGTTCACTTCTTTTTGGAACGAAATAAAGGCTGGGATAAAGGAATTTTTTAAGAATTCTTCTGCTCGTTCTCGATCTTTTTCCTGATTAAAAAACAAATCAAACTGATGATTAAGTGTATTTTGTTTATCAATAAAAGAAGAAGCGTACCCGATGTATTGAGATAGTTGTGTTTGTGAAGTTCGTTGATTTGGGATAGAACAAGCGCATAAACAAAAAACCATGCTACAAACAAATAAAACTAGTAAAAAACTCTTCATTTTTTTCCCCCTTCATAGCTTTTTCTTTAGAAGTGAAAAGAGTCCTTTTCATGTATTTTTTATCTAAACACCTCGGTTTTATTGTATCATATAAAAAAAGGAATAAAGAGGGGTAATAAGGATGAAAATAAAACAAAAAATTGAAGATAAATCGTGGAGTAGTTTAAGACTTAATTTAAGTAATGAACAGGGAGAAGGGATCAGATTTGATATTTACAACTACAAACAAATTTTATTTGTGGAACGATTATTATACGCAGATGGTTTAAAAATTCCATCGAATCTTCATGAATTCACTGAGACGGCTTTTTCAATTATTGAACAGCAAACAAAAGAATGGAATTGTCAATTAATCCTTCTATCTTTTAATCATTGGACAGATCAAGCAAAACAAGAAGAAGTCGATAAAGTTCGACGCTATTTTATTGAAAAAAAGGGAAACCTTTTGGGAGAAAAAAACGCATGGATTAATGACTATTTAGTGGATAAAATGTATCACGTTAAACGAACATTTTGGTATTTTCCTGTAGATGGAAAGAAACAATTAAAAAATGAAATGAATTTTTCTTTTTCCCTTTACGATATGTTGAAAGTAAAAGAAAAAGAAGATCCCACTATTGAAATAGAAACATTTTTTTCTTATCGAAATACAGAAATCATGGTGTATTTTAAAGGAGAACGTATGATTTTTTCGATGCATATAAATGATTCTAAAGGTTTTTCTATAAAAAACAAAGGAGATGTTCTTTATGCGTGTTCATTTGAAAAGTATGATCCAGAAAAAATAAAAGAATTTTGGGAACATACATTTGAGCAATTGGAACAAAAAAGGCGAATAAAAAATATCATAAATCCTCCTACGTATCACAGGGAAAAACTGCTTTCATTTTTTATAGAAAAAGAAAAGATAAAAGAAAAAATGGTGATGTATTTACAGCAACATCATACACCTTTAGAAATTGAACATTTATGTGCAGTAGAGAGAAAAGCGAAAAAAGTAAAAATGAGACTTTTGGAAAGTTTTGAAGAAGTAAAAATGAAAAGCTTAGCTCATTATCTTGTTATTATGACAAATGAAGATGTTTATTTTTTTACAAATGAACATTCAGAAGAAGCCTATGAATGTTTTAAAGAAAAAAGCGAAGAGTGGATGAAAGAAAAGTTTTTAAGAGCAACAAGCCGAACCAAGAGAAATATAGAGAGTTGAAAAAAAAGACAACAATAAAAAGGATGATGAAAAAATGATTAAAACAATTGTAGAAAATGGATGCCCTATTGAACTGCATGTAAAAAACGGAGAAAAAATGAAGAGGTATGAACTATTTTTTAAAAATGAAAAATCATTATTTATCGTAAAAGATAAAAATGAAGAACAAGAAATAACAGAGAAAATCATCGAAAAATGTATAAAAATAGGAACTGAACATGAATGTGAATTGCTTATTTTTGCAAACGAAAGAGGTGTAAAAAAAGAAGAAAACGTTCATTTTAAACAAAAAGGAATGCACCAAATAAACGAAGATGGATCCTGGTTTAGACGGATTACACAGGAGCATTTTCAGCTATGGAGCGAACCTAATTTTTATCTTTTTTTACAAAACAAAAAGTGGAAAAACGTGTTTGATTTGCATAAGTGCGTGACAAAACAACTTCAGGAGGAAGAAAAAGAAACCATTACACTTGAATATCGATTGGTAAATGTTTCTCCTGCGTTAACTACCTATCGTATATACTTTGAAGGAGTGGTTTATTGGCTTCATGTCCGAGTTGAAAAACACGTTACCATTGAACTAAATCAAAAAAGAAGAAGCGAATCTATGCCATCGAACATTATTTGGGAAGGAACAACAGAAGAAATAGATGAAAAAGAAATAAAAGAAAAACTTCATAATTTTTTAAAAAAAATAAAAGAAAAACAGCGAATCAAAAATATTTACAACCCTCCAACACATCATCAAGAAGAAATGGTAAAAGAACTAATTAGACCTATGGAATATCGAGTACAACTCTTAGAATGGATCAAAACTATCTATCAACCTTTAGAACTTGAGCAAATTTGTGCGAGGTGGAAAAAAGAAAAAAAAGTAGAAGCACATCGATACCCCTTGATTGAAGAAGGGACATTGCACATCGGATTTTTTGGTCCGCATGCTGTATTATTGCATGAACATGAAATCGAAAAACAAATATTTTATTTTAAAAACGATCAGCAAGGTGCGATTGAAACATACGAAAAAATGTTAAAAAAAGATTTAGAAAAAGAAAAAATAAGACAAGAAAAAAGTATCAATCAATTAAAAAAGCTTAGGTTTTCCTAAGCTTTTTGTTTTTCACAAAATTCTATAATGTCTTCAAGTGATTCTCTTACTAACCACCCACTTTGAAGAGAAAGATAAAAAAGATCATCAAAAGGATTATAAAAAATCACATTATAGTTGGCAAATTCAATATCCGAATTTAAATTGCTCGGTTTTTCATTGCTCCAAGCGCTCCAATTGCATAACTTCCAACACTTTTTTTGATCAAAGGAAGATGAAACAATATAGCCGTTTTCTTGAATGCTAAACGGAACTTTCTGTGGATTTTGTAAATAACCGTGCGGGATGCTCCAAATATTGATACGCTGCATGTTAACTCTCTCCTTTATCTTTATTTTGTTTTTATCTAATTGTAAACAAAAAAAGAAAAAAGTACATCATTTTTTATAAATTTTTGGATAAAAATTCAAAAACCTTTTGTTCATATTCCTCTTTCATCAGTTTATATGAACGAACGTGACGTGCGTCTTTGGTTAACCAAAGTTCTTTGTTAGAGCTACTGATATGTTCGTATAAATCCACACTTTCTTGAAAAGGAATTTTTTCATCTTGTTCACTATGAATCAATAAGTATGCTTTTTCATTATTGGCTTGAACGGCGCGTAGCGGCGATACTTCTTTTGGGTGAATACGTAACAACCCTTGAACCGATAGCATAATCATAGATGTAAATGGTTTATCTGGAAGTTTAGACCATACAGATAAATTGTGTTTTAAATAGGTTTCCAGTTCACTAAAAGGACTGTCAGCAATAATGGCTTTTACGTATGGATGTTGACTTCCTGAGATAAGGGAAGTGGCGGCTCCCATGCTCCATCCCAACAAAGCGACGCTTTGTTGATGTTTTTGTTCGACAAGAAAGTCTATTGCAGATTCTAAATCATGTTGTTCATAAAAGCCAATCCCTGTTCGTCTCCCTTGTGATTCTCCAGAATTACGAAAATCAAACATGAATACATTATATCCTTGATTATGTAGAGAATTAGCTAAAGATAAACCGTTGATTGAATGCATGCTTCGTTCTCCTTTATAACCGTGAACCAAAATAACACTTTTATCTGTAGGAATTTTTGCAGGAATCCACCATCCTGAAAGCGTTAAGCCATCATATTTAGAAGTAAACGTAATCGATTCAAATGATAACTCATGATCTTTTGGGCTTCCAATCGTTTTTCTTCCTTTTGGGTGAGTAAGTGCAAGTCCTACACTAATAGGAGCTGCTAAAAACAACAGCGGAGCTGTAATTAATGTCCCAATTATCCATTTTTTTGTTGATTTTTTTGACATAAACATTCCTCCTTGTTTTTTTGTTTTTCCCATTATAACACAAAAGAAAAAAAACGCTGGATATCCAGCCTTTTTTTATCCCGTTTTGATAAGTGGTTGTGAATGAAGATCGCGTATATACACGAGCAAGTCTTTTTGAAAGTCCTTTCGATCCATAATATCTAAATAATAGATGCCATCTTTTTCTTTCACATATCGATACTTCTCTAAAAATTGTTCAATAAATAGTTCCATACCAGCATCGGCATATCGTTCAACAACATGACTGTATTCTTTAGGGGATAACTTATCTAAATCAAAATGATGGTGATGAAAAATAAATGAAAGAAACAAACCGATTTCGCCTTCTTTAAAACTCGTGAAATGAATTCTTCCCTCTTTTGCTGTATTGTTCCATTGTTCGATTGAAGTCATTTTTTGATGAGAAAAGCCAAGACTTGCAAAGAAAAGAAAAACATTTGCGTTGGAGGGAAAGAAATTATCTTTCCCAAACAATTCTTGATATAATCCTGTATATTTATTACTAATGATAAAACGTGTGTCTCCAAACTCATGATGAAAGTAAGGCATTGTCATTATCCTCCTTTAGTTTATGAACGAATGTTTTAGGTGCAGTGTATTCCATTTTTGTTTTGTACTTTCCATTTGAAACAAGTTCATACACCTTTCCCCATTTACCTGTTTCCAGTAAGCAAGTGGCTTCTGGTTTACATAATTCTGTATCAATAGAAGTAAAAATCCATTGATTTGTACAATTTGGAAGTGTATTCAGTAAATTTAAGCGATGATCAAGTGATAAACGACTAAATGGTGTATCGATGAAAATAGGCATGTCCATCGTTTTGTTTGCATCATTTGACAGTGATGCAATGGTAATACAATAAGAAATAGATAACATTTGACGTTCTCCCGCTGAAATGTTTCCTAAAAAAGGTTGATTTTGTTCATCGACTAATTGCAAACTATAATCATCCCCAATCATTACCGTGTAAGCGTGTAAGGCGTTGCTTTCGGATAAAAGAGAATGAAAAGTTTTAGTGATTTGTTTACTAACGATTGGTTTAATTTTTTCTTCAAATTTTTCCATCAACTGAGTAAGGCTTTCATTAAATAGCGAAATATAATCACGTCGCAATGTTTTTTCATTTACAATTCCTTCTTTTATTTCTAATTCCTTTACTTGTTTTCGAAGAGAATCGACTTCTATTTTCTTTTTTTCTATTCTTTTTTCAATATCCATAAGAAGCATTTCTTGTTCAGATAATTGTTGTGTGAAAGTTTTATAAGAAGCAATTTTTTCAGATAAACTTTCACATCCGCTTAATTCACCTAAAAGTTCTTTTAAATGAAGAATTGTTTCTTCTTCTTTTTTCATTTTTTGTTCAGTTTCATCTAAAGAAGATAACGTGTTCCACACTCGTTCTTTGTTTCGTTCATATACATGATTAGACTCCGTTAAATATTTATAAAACTCATCTAAAATCACAGAATGATTGTTTTTTTCTAATTCTTCTAGTACAAATTCTAGATGCTGTTTGATTTCTGTTCCTTCTGTTGCACAGCTTTGACATACACATCTCCCGCGTTCAAGTAAGTGTTCGATTGATTCTTTTTTAAGTCCTATTGGAACAGGAATTGAATTTCTAAGAGAAGAACTTGCGACAGTTACTTCATTTAATAAATTTTTAGAAAGAAAAAACGAACTATAACGATTTAATTCCCACAACTCTTGTAAAAGAGTGTTATGTGTTTCTTTTAAATGATCTAAATTCATCGTGTGATGGTTCAGTTTTGTTTTTATTTCATTTGTTTTTTCAAAGTTGTTTAGTGCTTTGTCTAAAGAAGCAAGAGAGTTTTTCAAAAATTTAATTTCTTTATTTGCTTCATTTTTTTCTTTTTGCAATTGCTCCGAATGAAGAGAAACTTGTTTAAAAAATTCTCTTTTTTCATCTAATTTTGTATGTCCTGTTTTATCTAAGCTTCGTTGAATTTCTTGTTCAAGTTCAAAACCTGCCTTTGATAAACGTTCCAGTGCGTCAATTTTTAAAAAAGCCCGAAAGCCTTTTGCTACTAATTTTTTTTGTGTTGGGTGTGAGCGTGTTAATTCTTCTGTTTTTTCTCCGTCAAAAAAATAATAACTTTTTAAATGTTTTTTAATAAAAGGAATTTTATCTTCTGTTACATCGTCATCGTAAAATTCTTTTGTATGACCTGTGTTCATGTCGATAATTTGAAGATACGAAGTGACTTTATCGGATAAATTGATACCAAAATCATCGTCAATGATCCGTTTTAATACAAAGCGTTCGTGTTGATGTGTAAAAACTAATTCTGCAAAACATTCAACCTCATCTTTTTCTTCTTTTGCTGCTTTGTTGCAAAAAATAAAATCTTCTGTATCAAAATGTTCATCTCCATCTTGATCAAGTAACGGTTCATTAAAAAGAACTAAGTTAATGGCGCGAAAAATGGTTGTTTTTCCTTTTCCGTTCACGCCATAAAAAACGGTTACATTTTGTTCTTTGCTATCTGAACCTGCAAAAATAATTTCTTGTGTTCCATAAAATTGTTTAAAATTATGAAGAGTTAATTTTTCAAATTTCATGTTGTCATACCTCCTGCACCTTCTAAATCTTTCGCCATTTCTTTGATTTCAGCGTCTAAAACCATTTTAATTTCTTTTACATCCGTTTCTCCTGAAATATCCATCAACTGAAGAATAAGTGAATGGATAGGACTCTCTTCTTGAGGTAGTTCGCTTAGTATTTCGTTCATAACGGTTTGATGATTAGTCATGTTCGTACCCTCCAGATGAATAATATGAATGAACGTTTAAATTTAATAATTCGATTGCGTTAAATTTAGATAAAATGCCAAGTAATTTTGTTTTTGTTTCATGTTTGTTTAATGAAACGCGATTAAATTCTAGAAATCTTGCTGTTTCTCGTTCTAATATCTTTCGTTTTGTTTGATCCGTAAAAGAAGAATGATCAGATGAAATGGGCGGTAAAACAAAAAAATCATATAAAACTGCTTTTTCTTTATTTGTTTGAGGACTTGGTCGAAGTACGCGCCCTCTTCGCTGAATAAATTCTTTAGGATTGGTTGTGCTTGCTAAAAAATAAGCTCGTTCTGTTTGAGGGATATCCACTCCTTCATCGAGACACTTCATCGCAACAAGTAATTGTGTATTTCCTAATTCAAACGAACGAAGAACTTGTGTACGTTCTTTAGCGCTTTTTGTATGATCGAAAATCTCGGCACTAATTCCACATGTTTTTCGAATACGTTCTACGATTTTTTTAGGTTCCCCATCAGCGCAATAGACGATAGTATGAGAAAAATGATCTTTTCCGATTGTTTCAATATCTTTTTGTAATTGGTCATAAAAAGCATCGTATTTATTGACAGCTTTTTTAATTTTTTTAGCACGAAGGAACAATAATTTTTTGATTTCTTCTTCATTTTCATCACCAAAAACAGATAATTGGATAATGCGCTTTGTTAATTGAAGATACTCTTTAAATTCATCTTCTGTAAGAGAAATGAAAAGAGGATGATATTCATAGGGAACCAAGTATCCTTCTTTTATGGCTTGTTCGATCGGAAAATGAATCATTTCTTTTTGAAAATAATTTTCTAGTATTTCCGTTCCTATTTTATCGCTCCAACGTTTTGGAGTAGCAGATAAACCAATTCTTGCAGAAAAGAAATCAGAAAGTGCTTGGGCGTAGAGAGGTGCTCCAAGACCATGTGCTTCATCTGCAATTAAAAGTAAATGTTCTTTTTCTTGAATCCAATCAATTACTTCTAAAAATGATTCTTTGTTAGCGCTCGTTTTATGAGTCGTAATTAAACAAAGATTTGATGAAAAATGTAAATTGAATCGATGAATTTCTTTTTTTGCTTGATGAAACCATTGACTCGTAGAACCTCTGCATAAAATAGGCGAAAAACCGAATAATTTTGCTTCTTTTTCCCATTGAGTTACAAGATGGGTTGTTGGAGCTGAAATAACAAGTGCGATACGTTGATTTTTCTTAAAAAATTCAGCAGCGCAAGCTAAGGAAGTAATTGTTTTCCCTGTTCCAGTAGCCATCGTAAAAAATCCAATGTTTCCTTCGTTCATCCAATGTTGAACGGCTTTTTGTTGATATTCTCGTAAAGTAAGAAAAGACGGAAAAAAAATAGGCGAATTTTCAAAATAAGGTGGTAATTTTTTTGTTGTTGTTTCAGGTAAAAAGTGAATGTGCTTTCCCTCCTTTGCTTGTAAAATAGTTAAACGTTTATAATGAGTAGTATGGTCATTTATTAATGAAGATATACGATTAAAATGGGAAGAAAAATATTTTTTTTCATCTTCTTTCCATGAATGAAATACATTTATTCCTTCTAAGTTTACTAAAGAGCCAGCGTACGTATCGTTTGATGAACCATGGATAATAATTTTATTTTGATGAATATCTGAAAAAAGACCAAGTTTATCATGCATAATTCCTTTCCCATTTTGAGGAATAAGAATATGAAAAAAAACAAATTCGTATGCTATTAAATAGGATAATGCTTGCGATGTTTGTTTTTTTAAAAGATGAGATAAATCAGAAAAAGAAAGAAAAAGCAAACGTTTTTTAGAAGAATCTTTTTTTGCTTCTTCGCCTACTATCATGGCTTCAAAATCTTTTTTAAAAAGATGAGGAGAAACGTAATAATGAATTTTCCCTCCATTTTCAAAAAAAGAAGAAAGGGCTTCTGCATGTAATGAAAACCAATCGGACGTAAAATATCCTACTGCTCGATGATAGCGATAACTTTTTTGCAAAAGAGGAGAAAATAATTCATGTGTAATATCATCCAAAAGCGTATCATAAACAGGAGAAAGCGTAAGCGATTTAAGCATAACGCTTTTCCTGTCTTAATAAAGATAAAACAAGCTCTTCTGTCCAGTAACATTTAGATGTTAATTTAGGCAAATCTTTTTGAGTAACAAATTCTTTTGCCCATTTAGAAATCACAACATTTTCAGGCAAAAAACCAGTTAATTGATGAAATAAAACATGTTCTTCTTTTGTTAAAAAAAGATGACTAATATGAACATAACAACAATTTTTAATGACACTATGAATAGAGGGAATTTCTTTTACGACTCGTTCTGCTGTTTCTTCTTTCCACCCAAGAGAAGAAAAATGTCGTTTGATTTCGGTTAAAAAAAGTGGTCTTTTTGCTTGTTTAAAATAATATTCCATGATTGTTCGTTTCGTTACTTTCCCTTTCATTGTTTTTTTACAAATGAACGGAAAATCAGGGAACGAAAATTCGTGGTGACATTGAACTTTAATAAATTGATAAAGTAATTCTAAATTTTCAACTTTACTTTTCTTTTGCAATACATGAGATAAAAAATAAATAGAAATTGGTTCATCGTGAAAGGCTACTTTTTGTCTGATCCGCTTTTTGATTTCTTCCATATACGTTTCGTTATAAGTGTAATGAGAAAGAGGCGAAAAAACACTTTTTGGATATTCCACTAATGAAAGTGACGCTTTTTTAACTTCTTCTGGATGAAACTTTCGTGTTAAATCGCATTTGCGAACAGGTTTTTGTTTACTTAAAACATATGAATAAATATCGCGATGTGTTTCTGTTGAAAATCCGTGTTCTTCTAATTCGCGGAAAAATTGTTGACGAGCTTCTTTTGAAACGAAGATGCGATCAAAAATTTTCTCCATTTTTTGAAAATCTACACATGAGAAATCTTGTGCTTTTTTTAATCCATATTCCATTAATAAGCCTCCTATTTTTGCTTGAGTAAAAGAAGAAAAAATAAGTTCTGTTTCAGGATTACAAGAAAAATCAAAAAAAAGTACATCTTTTTGTTCAAATGAATAATGTTGATAAGCCTCTGTGAAATGTACACCTAAAAACCCTAAAATGCGAAGTACATGCCAAAAATCTTGAGGATACTCTATTAAAAAATTTTCAAACATAAAAGGTTCCAACTCATTAAAACGTTGGATGCGATAGTTTTGTAGAAAAAGTTCAAGTGATGGATGAGAATTGTAAATTTGTTTTTTATTAAGCCATAAGGGTAACGTAAACATTGCTTCTCTCCTTTATTCTTTTTCTTACTAATAGCATGTTCGAGAAAGAAAAAAACTATACAAAAAAAGTCGCTTAAGCGACTTTTTTTACATTCTGTAAGCGAATTGATTGTACGGAGTAACAAAAATAGCTTCTTGTAACGTACAATCAACACCTTTAATGGCTGCGATAAATTCATCTGCAATTTGTTCTGCTGAATAAATAGAATGCATAACACGAGGTGAAATACCATATCCATCCATTACTTTGTATTGATTTCCTGCAATTTGCAACAATTTAAATTCGTATTTTTGACCTTGGATAGACACGACAAAATTTTTGTCTCCGCCTGGTTTTAATTCATTAATTCGATGGACGAGTGCTGAACGTTCCATTTCTTTTCCTCCTAAATGTAAGATACTTCCATTCTACCATTTTTTATAAATTATTGGCTAAAAAAGAAAGAACTCGTTTTTCATATTCTTTACGTTCATAAACGAATGTATGATAATGAGGAATATCACCTGTTAACCAAATTTGTTTATTGGCGCTTTTGATATGTTTATATACTTTTATTCCATTTTTAACAGGGATTTTTTCATCTCCTTTGCTATGAATAATGAAATACGCTTTATTATTCTCTTTTTCCACGGCTTTATAAGGTGATACCTTTGTTGTATCAATGCCTAATAAATGCTGAAGAGAAAATAAAATCATAGGCGTAAACGGAATTTTAGGCAAAAGTGTCCACGTTGTTAAATTTTCATCTAAATAATCTTTTAAATTAGCAAAGGGACTATCTGCGATGATGGCTTTTACATGAGGATCGTCACTTCCAACCATTAAGGAAGTAGAAGCACCCATGCTCCATCCTAAAAGCGCAACGCGCTTTTGTTTTTTGTCATTAACAACAAAGTTAATGGCTGATTTTAAATCATGTTGTTCAAAATACCCAACGCTTGTTGTATAACCTTCTGAAGTGCCAGAATTACGGTAATCAAACATTAAAATATTGTATCCATTATTATGTAGTGTTTTCATTAAACGAAGGGCTTTTATTTGCTGTTGACTTCGTTCATCATTAAACCCATGAGAAACAACAATTGTTTTATCTGTTTTCGTTTCTGATGGAATCCACCATCCTCGAAGCGTAAGATCGTCATAAGAACTTTTAAATGAAATGTTTTCATATTTTAATCCATAATCCGTAGGTTTTTCACTTGTCTTTGTATTAAAGGAATGGGTAAGAGCTAATCCTACAATAACGGGTGCAAGAAAAAATAAAGCGAAAAGAGTCGTTAACGTTATCTTCCATTTTTTATTCATTTATTTTTCTCCTTTTTTGTAATAGTTTAAGTTTAAAAGAAATAAAACCAAAAGAAAATAGGAAAAATCGATGATTTATCATCGATTTTTTTAAAATTAAATTAATTGTAATTGCTTAGCTACTTTTTCCGTTGATTCTTTATATACTAAATGATTTCGCGAATTAACAAGTAAAAATTGTTGTGTTGCTTGTTTAAAATCATCTGTTGAATGAAGATTTTCTCCATAAAAAAATAAAAGTTTGTTAAAAACAAACTTTTATGTGGGTTTACTGTCGTAAGTTAGCACTAAACACGTAAAGAAAGAACAAGTGTTTCGGCATCTGAAAAGACATTATTAACGGTATTTTCTGAATGAGAATTAGAACAGTTAATACATACTCCTCCGTAGCTATCCAAACGTGATTCGAACTTTCCATTACATACTGTGCATGTACCTAAATTTAAGTTTTCCATCGTGAAAAACTCCTTCCTTTTTTTAAAATGGTACCCTTACTATACTAAGAAAGTGACAAAAATCAACAATTTTTTTTAAATTTTTTTATATATTGAACCGAGAAACTGGGTGCATTTCTTCGCGAAAAAGGATCTTAAACTTTAATGCGTTTAGTCGTTTTTGGTCAATTTCACTTAATTTATTTTTATGTTCTAAAAATAAGTGAAGTACTTTATGGTTATTTTTCTTATTTAAGGCGTAATCGACAACGGTTTTTCCTTCTTCATTTTGTAATGTTAAATCCGCTCCATATTCAATACACGATTGGACTAACTCGCTTCGTTTATGATAAGACAAATACATAATAGGTGTTGCTCCAGTTTCTTTATTTTGAACGTTAATATTCACTTGTTGCTCAATTAAAAAACGAAACAATTTAGGTTTTTGATATTTGGAGGCAATTAAAATTGGACTATTTCCAAAACGGTTGCGATAATTTAAATCAATTCCTAGTGCAGCGTATTCTCTTACTTTCCCAATTCCTCTTGAATAGAGACAATGGTGCAATAAATCTTCGTAAATCCAACGTTTTGTTTTCAAAGAATAACCTCTTTTCTTTGTTTTTCCTTATTTTAACATGTAAAGGAAGGAATAAAAGAAAATAAAAGTATATAATAAAAAATATAGAAAAAAGGAGACTGGGAACATGAAGATTGATAAATTGTTTAATCAGTCATTAACACTATATATAAATCAATATAAAAACTATGGACTTAATGATGATATGATCTTTAGAAGATGTTACAATTATCGAACAAATTTCCAATTTGAAAATGATGAAGAAATATATGTGTGGATGGGTTTGTATATCGAAAATGAATTAAGACCTTGGAAAATATTTGTCAAAAAATATGATGATGAAGAAGGAGAAGAAATTTATAAGGATATTAGCAGTTTGAACAAAAAGGAAATCATCAAAGAAATTACAGAACATATTTTTCAGAAAATTCGTTTAAAGATAATTCAGCCATTGGCTGAATTGAAAAGCCGACCATTTTATTTTTGCAAAATCTGCGGATATTCGCACGATTCGTTAAAAGAAATAGTGTTTAATGAGAAAAATGAATGCCGAGTTTGCACAAAAGAAGTTTCTCATTTAGGGTATGCGCTTAACATCACCTATCAACCAGAACACAAAATCTTCATACCATGAAGATATTTTGACACCAAAAAGTAGAAGTTTTGGTGTCAAAAATGCAAAAAAGTATGATAGACTTCTAGTGGAATGTGTTGATATTATCTGAAATATTTCGGAGTAACTTATCCATTGAATGAAGCCTTTGGCTTCATTTAATGTTTCAGAAACAAAAGTCACCAATATAGAAGAAATGAATAGGATTGTCGAAAATTATCAAATAAATTCATTTATGTACAAAAAAAGTATAGTATCTATTTTTATTTTACTATAAATGGATAAAAAAATTAAATTCATCATCATAAATGTAAATAAATGTTAAAAAGGTGAAATAATAAAAAAACAACCTTTAAAGGCTGTTTTTTATAGATAAAAGGCTCTTAATGTCTTTTTCTAATGATGATAAATTAGTTGCTAAAGAATATTTATATTGAGATGAAGATTGAAATTCTTCTTGGAATAGGTAAAATCGCTCCATAAACATTTTTTCAAAACGTTGAATAAATTTAAGTTTTTGTGATTTATTTAATACAAATGAAAGAGCTTCAAAAAAAGGAAAAGAAAGATCGACTACGTCTTCAACAAATGAATATTCGTTTTGTTGATACCAATAATACAACAATTTTTGAATAGGGACAGGTATATCTGTATGAAACAATTTGTGTAAATGAATTAAAAAATCTATTTTTGAAAAACTTGTTTCTTCTATATCTATAATCTCAAGTAAATAGGGTGTAACGGCTATATATAATTCCTGTTCCGAGATTAAATGCAGATATTCTTGTAATTGAAGTTCAAATACACGGCGAAACAAAGAAATGACATAGTTTTCTTTTTCTTTTGAGATGAAAGTAACAGAAGGATTATTGACCATTGCACGTATGCGATTACGTTTTGGTTCGTAGTCGCCTGGAAAGTATTCATGAAAATAGAAATCAATGTTTTCTTCTTTTTTTAATGCTTCCATTACTCGTTCTATTATTTTTTTAGCATCTTCTTTTGAAACAAGATGGTTGTGTCTAAGAGAAAGAATGCTATGAAAATCAAAGCTGCGTAAAAGATCTGGGTCTTTTCCAAATAAAAATTGTACACATGAAATCATATGATGGCTTACTAAATCAAATTCTAGTTTAGAAAAATCATATGGTTCTCGTTCTTTTTTTTGATTGTGAGAGAAAAGGCTCTCTTGTTTTATTTTCATGACTCCAATATTCCATAATGCTTGTTCTAATTCCATTATCTTCCCCTACTTTCGTTTAGTAAATGGTTTGATCAAAATCGATATTTCATTAGTGTTAGACGATGATTTGATTTATAAAACAAATAATGAAGAATGTCTTTTACTTTAGGATGATGAAAAGTTGTTCGACTAAATTGTAAATATTGATCGATTGTGCGTCCTTTATGATGAAGAAAACTTAATTCTATTGGAGGAAAGTTATTAAATTGAAAGAGAAAATAAGTTGAAATAGAATTTTCTACTTTACTTAATAAAGAAACCTCGTACTTCTTTGTTTCCTCAAACTCTTCTAAAAAAGCAATCATTTGAAGGAATAATTTCTCATATTCACCTGCAAATGATTGATGAAATTGAACCATTTTCTTTTTAGAATATCCAGGTAAACAAAACGAAATATCTTCTTTTCTTTTCAAAGGTCGATTGTTCTCAACCATGTAATGAAATTGATTGGCAACAAATTTCGTAGTCGTTGAAAAATTTAAGGTAATGTAATACCTTTGAGAAGGTTCGTCATAACGAAATGATTCCATGACAATTTCTTGTTTGTTCATTATTCCACTCCTTTAACTCATTTTTATATTTCCATTATACAGAAAAAATAAAAAAAACAGGGAAAACCCTGTTTTTTTTATGAAGCTCATTTATTAGGAAAAAATTGTAATCCTCGTAAACGAAATGAGGGAGAGTGTAAAATGGCGCGAAAAATATCTTGATTATCACCCATAAAAAGAGAACAATCTTCTAAATGTGCATTTTTTGTGCGACAAAAAGGACAGCGGTCATTGCTAATGTGCGCGAGTTTTCCATTTAAAAACTTTTCGTTTTCAAATACGGCAACAAAACAAAACACAAAATGACGCATGTCGAGATAAAAATAATAGTGATTCCCTTTGGGTGACTCGTCATAATCTATTACGCGTATATCTTCTTTTGAAATCATTATCTTTCATCTCCTTCCATCCTCTATTATACCAAATTGAGGACAAAATATAAAAAGAAAAAGCGCTGCAAGTGCAGCACTTTATTTCATAAATAATCTCTTTAATTTATGATGATCCAAAATATACGTTAAATTTACGATCTCCTTTTGTAGATCTTCAATTTGTTGTTCAACTATTTCCAATCCTTTTAAATCAATAGGTGCGATATTTTTTATATATAAATAGCGATCTCCTTCAAATTCTTCATAAGGGATAAGAAAGATGCCGTCTTTTAAGTGGACGACGTAACTTTCATCAAAACGATATGTTGGAAAATAAGGGATGTCCGTGAGGTATCCCGTTACTCTTCGTAAATCAGAAGGAAATAAAGAACTATACGATATTGCATTTTTTACTAACACTTTAAATTCATCTAAATTATAATTCAATTTTTCCATGTTTTATTCCTCACTTTCAATCTTTGTTTGATAGCGTAATAACAGTTCGATGTTTCGTTTTAAATCATTAATTTTTCTCATAGGTGCTTCTGATATTAGACATAGTTTATAGTTATCTTCGCATTTCTTTTTTAGTTTTTCAATCACTTCTTTTTTTTGTTTCTTATTTAATAAAAATTCATATCGGTTAAAATCAAACCATGGATCTTGATGAAGAAAGGTTAATTCTTTTTCTTGATACCATGCATGTAAAGCGTGTTTGATTTCCTTTTCAGCAAGAGGTGAACGTTTGGAAAGGAGGTTATTAAGAAAAAATTCTTCTGCTAAACTCGCTGCTTTTGAAAAGCGATAGCTATACAATTCAAGGATAGAAGGCAATGCTTTAAGCATCATTTCATCTTCTGTTAAAACGCCAAAAAAACGTTCCAATTGAAAAGTGAATATCGTTTTGTACAATACTACTACACGTTTTTCGTCTTTTTTTGGAAGATGTGATACATTTGTATAACCTTCTAATACAAGTTTTACTCGGTCGCGTTCTAATGCGATGTCAGAAACCAAAATCGAACGCACATTTGCTTCCGTAAATACATATGTATTTACGGCGTCTTTTGAACGTGATAAGAAGGTTTCTTTTTCTTCGACTGAAAAGTAATCAACTATCGTGTGTGGAAATCTAAATATATTTCCTAAGCGATCTAAATACTGCGTAGAAGAAAGCCCGATTAAATGGTTTACACAGTCAATCGTTGTACACGGGACAAGTGAATAATCAAATGAATGAAAAGAAATATGCGGTTTTTTTAGGCTTGCATCTTTTTTTCGACGATGATCTTGCATCTCTTGCACCGATTCTAACAACTCGTTTAAGTTCATTTTTTAATCCCCTTACTATTTATATTTTTTTACTATTTTTAGTATAACAAAAAAACGCTGACTTGCAGCGTTTTTTATGAGGTTTCTAATAGCTGTACATATTCGATGTTTTGTTTTAATGTTTTTAAATTATGCGCGATATACGGATCAGAAAAGCCAACAGGGAATCCACAATCTTCAGAACTCTTAATTTTGTTTGTTAGTCTTTCGAATTCTTTTTCTAAAATAGGCGTATAGGTTGACACAATCATTTGTTTTTCCTCATCTGAATACAGAAAAAGGTATTTGTTAATGATAGACAGTTTATTAATATTGGTTGGGATTAAAAATGCACGATTAGTATGTTTAAATGCGTGTTTAAGGCATATTTGTGCTTCTTTTTTTCCTTCTTCAGATAAATGATCGATGTCTAAAAAGATAAAATCCATTAAAACACCTGGGTCTTGTTTTGAAAAGCGCGTTTCTTTTATGTGAAAAAGTTCTAACATAAAAGGCAGGATCTTTAAAAAATAGTTTTCAGAAGAAATAAGTTGAAAATAATGTTGTAATTGATAATGAAAAATGTATTTGTATAGAGAAAACACCTGTTCCTCTGTTTTTTTAGAAATAATAGGACGTGTAATGGGTCCTTTTGTTACATGGCGTAAGCGATCTTTTTCAAGAATGAAAGGACTTTTAAATACGTACGATTGAATAGATGAGTCAAAAGATTTTCCCTCTAGATTCGCTAAAATGGATGAAATGATGATTTGTTTTTGTTCCAGTGTTAGCTGTTGTTTTTCTGTTAAATTCGTAATGCGACAAATTTCTATATTGGGTGTCGAACTTGGTTCTAAAAATAATTGATCGTGAACAGACATCATCATTGTTCTTGTTAAATTTGTATAATTAAACGAAGTAAGATCTAGTTTTGTTTGAGACACCTTTTGTGCTTTTTCTTCCATTTTTTCTACGTATGTTAAGAGTTCATTTAAGTTCATCTTCCATCATTCCTTTCTGAAGTTCGTGTAAAAATTCTAGATTCTTTTTAAACGAATACAATTGTTTTAAAAAGATATCTGGGTTATCGTCGGATTCTTCTTGAAGTATAGATGTGTAATAATGAATCTTATCCATACAAATAGGTATGAATTGTTCCACAATTTCTTTTTGTTGTTCATGTGATAATAAAAATGAATATTTTTTTACAAATCGAATATCTCCCAAATTCTTAGGAGTAGCGAATGTTAATTGTTCTTTTTGGTAATGTTCTTTCAAAATAGAATGTATAAAGGATGGTTCTGTCACTCTTGGACAAATCTTCATTAAAATAAAATCAAACACATGATGTTTTTTTATTTTAGAATAACGACTTCCAGGTATAAAAGCCAACTTTAACGCCAAAGGAATGTAGTTTTTGGCATACTCATCATATGAAATAAAATCAAAATAATAAGAAAGTTGTTGTTCAAAGATAGAAATATAGGTATTCACTATGTCTTTTTCCTTTTGTTTTGATAAAACATCCGTTACTTTTTCTCCCTCCGTAATCATACGAATCGAATCCTTGTAAGAAATAAACTTATCATTAAAAATGGAATCAAATAAATAGGGTTCTATGACATTTTGCTTACCTTTTAATTCAGAGAGAATAATTGAAAGAGCTTTTTGTTTTTCTTCTTTTGGAATTAATTTAAGATTTTTCACAGATAAAATATCATGTAAAATATAAACAGGAGAAGTGATATCTTTTATACCGATAGTAAAATTAACAGAATTAACCATAGGAACAAGAAGATCGTCTAAATCTATAGATTCAAAATCAATATGTTCTATTTCTTCCTTTTCTTGTTCTTGTTGTTTTTTTCTCAGTATGTCCACTCGTTTTTGTTGAGTTTCTTCTAAAAGCGAAATTTTTTCTACCATTTCTTTAAAATTCATCTTTTCCATCGTTCCTTTCTTTTCCAATTTATATTTGTATTATAAACGAAAAAAGCACATATGTGCTTTTTTTAATAAACGATCGATAATACATCAGCTTTTTCGTTGTTTGAATCTAGTAAAAATGTGACGTTGAGTTTTTTGTGATGTGGAGTGGAATACGTCACATTGTTTTGTATCACTTCATTTTTCAGTACATCGTATTGTAACAATTTATAAATGGAAGCGTCAATCATTATATAGGTATTTTTTTCAAAGGAAACTTGATAATGATTGTCACCTTTTGATGGAGAATAGGCTAATTTAAACGAAGTGTACGAACGTGTTATCGTATGATTATGTTTATAGTTATGCCAAATAGAAAAAGAACGTTGATAACTATAAATTGTAATAACAAGTAAAATAAGCGACGCAATAACAAAGGTGATCACTTCAAGTTTAGAAGAATGACGTTCTCGTTTATGAAATGATACGTAGGAATAAAACGTTAGAAAAAATGAAAACAAACAAATAAGCGACCACATGATAGGTGATTCGAAATGACGAAGTACAAGTTGATCAGTTGCTGTTTTACCTTTTGATACAATCCAATCTGAAATAAATTCAGGCATCATCACGAGCAAAAAGATAAACGAACCGACAAATAAAAAAAGCAAGTGTTGGAAAATAACACGTATGTTCGATTGATTTTCCACTTTTTTTACACCTCCGAGGAAAACGCGAATCTAAATTCGCGGTATCTATTGTATTAACGGTATTTTAGAAAAAAAATTAATAAAAATAAAAAACTCTCTTAAAGAGAGTTTTTTATTTTTATTGCATCGTTATTCCTTTTTCTTTAGAAAATTTAAATGTATTGTTTTTCTTGATTTTTGTTTGCTTAAATTTTTCTGTTTTTACTTTTTTGTTTTTAGTATTCATATGCTCGATCTTCATGTCAATTTGTTGTTTATTGTTTAATTTAAAATCTAATTTTTTACCCGAAACATGAATAATTGTATCATTGCCGTAAGGGTATATATCGATTGTTCCTGTTTTTTGAATTTCTTCTCGATTTGTAATTTCTACATCTTCAGGAGAGATGTTAGTTAAAGTAAAGGAAGTCCATTCTTCCGCTGATGTCAATTCCGTAGTAAGCGAATTATTTTTAATAACAGGTGTATTTTTAGATCGTAAAATTTCTTTGACTTTAGAAATAACGTCATTGTCATTATATAACTTTGCATGTGAGGTTTCAGGAAAGAATTTATTGTGATTATTTAATAATTCGCCATTTATTGTAGAACTTTTTAATGGAACAGTGCCATCGCCTGACAAATATCCTTCTGGAATTTTAGTTAATAATGTATTGTTTTCGTCATAAAGATAAGAAATGTTGCTTAATGTATTTAAATCAGAACCCACGAGGGTATAAACTTTATCAGAATTTATAATTTTTGATAAGTTTAAATCGGTATGAAATTTATCAGCAAAATTAAAAAAAGGATTAGTTGAAATAAAATCGTTAGGGTACAAGAAATCTGTTTGTGTATTTAAAAATGTTTTAGTTAAATTATGATCATTAAGATGTTCTGGAATGAAATTGTTTTTTTGTTTTTTAAGAGTTATATAATAAGAAGATGAATTGTTAAAATAACGAAAACTCGGTAAAAGTTGATAAGCGGAAGTTGAACGACTAGATAACTTTTTAAAATCTTGCATTACAAAGGATTCTTTTATTTCTCCGCTCACTTCGCCTGTTTCTAATGTCCAAAGAGACTTTGGAGCACCTAAATAAGGTGTACCCGCTGTAATAACTTTATCTACTTTATCAAAGTTTTCCTCATCTTGAATAAATCTCGCAGTAATTAAGCCACCCATACTATGAGCAACAATAGAAAAATTATTTAATTCTTTTATTTGTTTTCCGCTATCTGTTTCTTTTCCATTTACGAATTTTTTTAATTGTGTAACGTTGTAGTCATTATCTAATCTCCAATCATAACCGAATGTATGGACGCGATAACCTTCCATTCGTAATTTACGAATAATCTTCCCATAATAATCATCTAAAGGATCTCCGATTTTTATTTCGACATTTAAGGGATTCCCTTGGTCATTTAAGAATAATTTGTGAATTTCCATTACATCATCTCCCTCTGGTTTCCATAAAATATCTTTTGAACCACTTCCATCTAGTTCGTATAACTCCGTTCCCATGATTCCAGGAATAAAAATGATATCTTTTGTATAAGTTTCCTTAGGATTAATAATTAATTTAGTAAAATCGATAGCAAACCCATCACCATTTTTAGTTTCTTTATCATCGATTAATATTCTAATTTGTTTATCTTCAAGTTTATTCTCATTAACCAATTTTTCTAAAATTTCATAAGGAATAGCTGCTTTAATTAATTGGCTTGAAGGTCCGCTTAAATCCAAATGATTAATAATATCTTCCAACTCAGGAAATCTTATTCCATCTAGCGTCACAGTGAATAAAGAATTATTTGTTAAACTTTGAACATCGTCTATATAAAACTGTAATTCTGCGTTTTCTAAACATTTTGTCGTTATATCTTCAGAGCAAAGTTTGTTGTAAGGAACATCAATCCAAATTGGTTGAATAGGAGAATCTTCTTTAGGATAACTTTGAACGTATTGATCTTTTTTTGAAGCATAATACTCAAGTTGTTCTTCTTCTGTAGCATTTACGGGTAATTTCTCTTGATAAGAACTAGGTGTCATTATCCGATCAGTTCCCATCGAGTCATTTTCATTTTCTAACCAAGGATAGGAATGATAAGTTGAATATTTTGTTCCTGAATTAATACTAAAATCTGCTTCATTCCATCCAAAACCTAAATTATCGATATCTCCTGTTCTTGTTACCACTTCTCCTTGACTTGTATTAAAATCAATGAATTTTTGTTTTAAACTATTTAAATAATAAGGATTTGCATACCACTTTGCTTGATTTTTGATTGAAAGGATTGGAGAACCTGTAATACTATTTTTAGCTTCTGTAATATCATTGTCTGTTTCGTCTAATTTCCAACTAGCTACTAACCCTTCTGTTGTATCGTTAAAGGTTTGATTTCCTTGGAAAATGTTGTTAATTTCAGAATCGTTTAATGCTTTATTCCAAATATGTATATCTGAAATGATGCCGTTAAAATATTCACCAAAATTGGGATTTTTCCCTATATTAATAAATTCTTCTCCTTGAGAATACCCTGGGGTCCCATTGAATATGTATTCTTTTCCATTTTTATAAAAATAAATATGTTCAGGCGTATAAACAACAGCTATATGTTGCCATTTTTCTATATCTACTTTCGCAGCAGACCACGAAGTATTTCCTGTAAATACAGACCAATGTTCGCCGTCTGTTGAATCAGTTATTAATAAAGAACGGTCGTATCCTCCGTTGTCTGATGAAATGATCTGTTGTTCTTCTCTCCAATCATTATTAATGAATCGAGGATAAACCCATGCATCCATTGTTAAATAGGGCATTTCAGATGAATTAATATTAATGTTAGCTGTTCCATATTGCTCTTTTCCTTTTAAATTTAATAAAATTCCATAATCTTTTTCTAATTCACTTTTTACTGGATTAATAACAATTTTTGAGAAATCGATAGCAAACCCATCTCCCACACCCGTTGTTTCGTCATCGATCCTTACTACCAATTCTCCGTCATTAAGTTCGTCCAATAAACTAATAGGGATATCGGCTTTTATTAATTTTCCTTTTTGATCTGTTAAATTTAAGCTATTAATTACATCTTCCATTTTATAAAATCTTTTTCCATCGATAGTTACAGTGAATTTTGAGCCGAGAGAGGTTGCTTGAAAATCATCAACATAAAGTTGTAATTCTGCAGCATCTATACACTTATCTTTTAAATCTCCGTTTTCGTCCTTACAGATAGCTTGTAATGGGAAATTTAATGTAATATCTTGTATTTGTGTTTCGAAAGGGCTTGTAGTAGTTGTATAATTATCTTTAAGTTTTCCTTCTTGATAACTTCCAGGAAGAATATCGGTATAGCCCGTTCCCGAAGGGACCATAATTCGATCTGTCCCTGAAGGATCAGAACTATCAACGCTCCATGGAAAAGAATGATTTGAAGCATAAACGTTTGTAGAAGAAAGCGGATCATAAGAATCATCATTAAATCCAAAACCTAAATTATCTACATCACCAGTTCTAGAAACAATATCTCCTTCAGATGTACCATATTCCACCCAATGTGGCTGCTGTTTTATATATGAATCGTAATACCAAGTCGGATCTCCTTCAAATGTAATGTTTTGTTCATTACGTAAATATTCTTTAGCTATATTTCCTATATTTTCATCTAACTTCCAATAACCTAGTAAATCACCTACAGGACCTACAATGGAAGAATTCAGTTGAGAGCTTTCTAAAGTTTTACTCCAAATACGTAAATCGGAGATAGAACCTTTGAAATATTCTCCAAAATCTGGATTTTTACCAATATTAATAAAACTTTTACCATAAGACATCGAAGGAGCTTGACCATATTCGTATTTCACTCCATTTTTATAAAAATAAATATTATCTGGGGTATAAACAACAGCAACATGTTGCCATTTATTATTATCTGCTTTGACTGGCTTCCAAACATCATTTCCTGTAAATATAGTCCAGTAGCTTCCTGCCCAGTCACTTTCAATTAATAATGAACGGTCATATCCTCCATCATCATGAGAAACAATTTGTTGACGTCTATATTGACTATTTAGATCTTTAGGATTAACCCACGCTTCGATGGTTAAGTTGGGATTTTCTGAGGGATTAATGTTAACATTGGCGGTTCCGTACTGATTCGCTCCATTTAAAGAAATTCCATCAGCTCTTTGAGGATCTTCTTCAAAAATAGAATCTTCAAGTGAGTCCTCTGCCTCAACTGAAATAATAGGTGGAGATAAGGAAAAAATTAATAAAAAAGATAAAATAACAGACAATGGTTTTTTCAAATAATAAAACCTCCCTATTGGTTAAAAAATGAATAATCTTACATTAAAAAAATTACACAAAATTAGATATATTCCTTATTTAAGAAAAATAAAAAAGAACTCTAATTAGAGTTCTTTTTTATTTTTCTTCTTTCGTGAAATCGTTTTTTTGAATCTTTTTTAAACTAATTATATTCTCGTTAATGAGAATATAATTGTTACTAGATTGTTTAATGTCTAAATTACTCTCGCCGTACTGAGTATAAAAAGATTTTTGTATTTTTTCACCTGTTTTTTTATCATATAAATCGATGAAAACAGAATTATCAACTGTAACGTTGCTTCCAGGAATCATAAAACCTTTTAGTTGATATTTATTGTCTTTAGTTGTATATGTCACGATGTGTTTTTGATGATTAAAATAAGTAGTCGAAATATATTCGTAACTAAAGAATAAAAAAATAATAATGAGCATAAAACGAAGTATTTTCATGTATTTCACTCCTTTTTTTTTATAAATTTGAAGCCGCTATAACGACTAAGAACAATGTTGAGAGAACGTTTACTGAAATATAAAAGATGAGAGCGAACATTCTTTTTTCGTTTGTGCTTTTCTTCTTTAAAAAGAGGATAAGCGGAGAAAGACTTTTATAAATCAACGCGAGTTCTACGATAGTTAACAAACTTGTAATAGTATAAAAGTATTCATTAAAATGAAAAAGCATCTGAAGAATACTCGTTAAACCGAATGGTAAAAATATCCCCATTAACATTCACTCCTTTTGTTTTTTGTGAATTTTTTTTGAATGAAGAGAAAGTAAGGAACTAGAGAAAAAAGAAGTCCATGGATGAATAAATAAAAAAGAGAAATTAATTCTTCGCCGATTCCAATGTTTGGATTAGGGACATTAGAATGATGGAATGTTCCAATTGTTAACGAAACAAGGGCTGACAAAAATAAATTTAGAAAAGGAATATAAAGTAGTTTATTCCAATTTCCAATATCTCTTTTGTTCAAATACCATACGTAAAAATAACAGATGATAACAAAATAAAAAATCAGCGCAATCCATTTCCAAACGTTTTCACTTAGTAAAAAAGAATAAAATTTCGGATAAATTATAGTTGGTAATTCAATCATTAAATAAGAAAAACATAAAAATAAAATAAAGTTAAATAATTTCATTATAAGCACCTCATTCTTTTAATACGACGAAATTTAAACGATATTTCTAAAAATAAAAAAAGATCTCAAAAAGAGATCTTTTTTTATTTTTGGACAAAGGTTAGATATAAATCGTTTTGTTTTTTAGTATCATCTGTTTTCCCTTTTAGAAAAAGCGAATACTTTCCTTTAGGTAGTTTAAAAATAGTATTGTGAGATAGTTGATTACCTTCAGCAAATAAATAAATTTTCTTATTACCTTTTATTTCTAAACCTTTTTGCTGTTTTCCCACATCCGACAATTTTTTATTTTTTGCAATTTCAACATGAAGAATTGTGTTGTATTTGTAATTTAAAGTAGAAGGAAGAGAAAAAGATTGTCTGTTCCAAATATGATAATAAAAATCTGCTTTTCCTTTGTCCTCTAAGGTCAAATCTAAAGATAGGGTTCTTGAAGGAAATTGTTTGGTTAATTCGATAGGTTTTTCTTGTAAATCGTGAATTTTTTCTTCTCGAACATCTAATATATAACCATTAATAGAAATGAAATGATTATTGATCCATTTAGCATTAATCGTGTCTTGTTCATATTCTTTGAAGAAAGGAATTTTTTTACCTGTTGTTTTATTCATAATAACTCCTCGAACTTCATCGCTGTCGGTGGCAGCGCCGCTGTTTAAATAACCAATAAATTCAAGCTTGTGATTAGGAGAAGGAAGTTTAATAACTTCCTTCAACCCTTTAACTTCAAAATTGGTTATAGATGAACACGCTGTTAAAGAAAACAATACGGTAAATACTAAAAATACGAAATACAATTTTTTCATACTTTCCCTCCTAAAAAATAAATAGCTTATTTCTTTAATACGACATTCTTTATGAAATATTTTTATATAAAACAAAAAAACAGTGCATATGCACTGTGTTTTATTCCCCATAATCTGAAAAATCATGTTCCTTTAAATCTTTAACGTTCACTTTGTGATCGTTGATTTTCACATGCGTGTTGTCAATCCATTTAATTTTTAAATCATATTTTCTTTCTTCATAATAAAATGTTCGTTGAAGTTTTTTACCTGTTTTTTTGTTATATAAATCAGCAACAACAAAATCGGGTATCGTTGTAGGAGCTGTAACTTGATAACCTTTTAATTCATATTGTTGATTAGGAGAAGAACTTTTCAATAAAAATTGTTCTTTATCTCGAGGCATTGCAAAAACCAATAATAAAAATAAAACTAAAATGACAGAAAAAAAGATCGTGAAGAATTTTAATATTTTTTTCAATATGTTTCACCTCATTCTCTTAGTACGACGGATTTTGAATGATATTTCTAAAAATAAATAAAAAAGATCTCTAATTAGAGATCTTTTTTATTTTTTAATTGTAGTCGGTAAAATTGTGTTCTTTTAAATCTTTGACGTTTAACAAGTGATTATTGATTTTTACATGGGTATTATCAACCCAATCAATAGAAAGTTTCAGTGAATGTACTTCGACATAAAAAGCTTTTTGAATTCTTTTGTTAGTTTTGTAATTATATAAATCTACAACAACTGCATTCGAAGAAGATGTATTTGCATAATTTTTATATCCTCTCAACTGATAAATTTTTTCTGGTGAATTACTAGTAATGGTTAATTTTGTGTGTTCTTTTGTTGAGAAAAAAGAAAAAATTAAAAGTGAAATAAATAATATAACAATTGCAAATGAAATGATTTTTAATATTTTTTTGAACATTTTAGACCTCCTTATTAAATAAGGAAAATGGGCTTTGCCCATTTTCTTTATTTAGTATAATAATAATTTATTCCTAAATTAATCATTTTATTGTCTCTTTTTTCGTCGAAATAAGTTTTAAACCATTTCCAATGAGTTTCTCCGTAATTTTTGGTACATACGGATTATAGTATGTTGGGTAATCATACTCAATAGCGCATTTTGTCGAAGCTTGTCTTTATAAAAAAATATTTTTACCATTATGTAAAAAAGAAGTTATAATAAGTTTATCTTGAAGTAAAAAGGAGAATGAGAGATGGAACAAACATTAGCATTGTTAAAAGAAGAGTTAAAAAAAGAAGAATACAAACCACTTATGGAAGAATTGAGAGCATACAATAATAGTTCAAAAAAATATGAAAAAAGAAAAGCGATTGATAAAAAAGTTCTGAATATTTTTTCAAAAAATGAACAAAAAGTTGCAGAAACCTTCATAAAAGAATTTAAAGAAGCGACTGATGAAGCAGAAGCATATATCTCATTAGCTGAAAAGTTTATTCCGAAAGAAAATGTGATGTTTGAAGCTGTGTTAGTTGGAAGAGTTTTAGAAAAAAACGCAGAAGAAATGTTTTCTTCTGATGAAGAAGTTGCAGCTTTTGCATACAAAATAGTCGAAACTTCTCAAGTAGGGATTTGGGGAATGAGTTACAGTAATAGTTTATATGAGAGAGCTGAAAGACATATAATGAAACTAAGAAAGAAAAATAAAATATAAAATGAAAAACGGCAAATTATTTGCCGTTTTTTTGATTTTTATAAAAAAATGATTAGAATGAGCATAAGGAGGGGTTTTATGAAAAATTCAAAAAAAACAAAGTTGATAATAACAGGAATAGTTTTAAGTATAATCAACATAATTTTCTTTGTATTATCAAGGCATTTTTTGATAGAAACAAAATTAATTATAGAGATAGTACTGTGGATTTCGATGATTATTTTAGGTATTGTACATAAAAAATTACGAAGCTTATATTTAAGTGTTCTTCTGTCTTCGTTTATTTTATTTTGGTTAATTCTTTTGATATCATTTGCAGGATTATCAAAAGGAGTTATGTGATAAAAATGAGCATAAGGAGGGACTTTATGAAAAATTCGAAAAAATTTATGTGGATAATAATCGGAATGGTTATAGGTGTATTAGATATACTTATTTTCGTAATGTCTGGAACTCTTTCTATAGTAACACAACTAATTGTCCAGGTAGCCTTATGGATTTTGATGATTATTCTAAGTAAGGTAGATAAAGATTTTCGTATTTTATACCTAACCATTTTACTGACATCATTTATTTTATATTGGTTAATAATATTGATATTATTTTCAACTTTATCAAAAGGAATAATGTGGTGAAAACGGGACAAAGAACCCGTTTTTATAACTTTTATTTTAAAAACCTGATATACTGATTACATATTTTATGAATTAATAAAGGAGAATGAGAAATGAAAAAAACATTAGAATTGTTAAAAGAAGAATTGAAAAGAAAAGAATACAAGCCCTTTGCTGAAAAAATGATCACATTGGAAGAAAAAAAAGAAAAAATTGAAAGTGGAGATACTGAAAAAGCATTAGAACTAATAAAACAAAAAACCGAAGTAGAAGATCAATTTATGTCTTTTTGTTCACCATATTTAAAACCTATTTCAAATGTATTTATAAAAGAATTTACACATGAACAGGCTCTCGTGCAAGCTTATATAACATTAGCTGAACAATTTATCCCAGAAAATCCCGTTTTAGAAAATCACTTAATTGGACAATTATTTAACGACTGTGCAGAAGAGCTTTTTCCTGATGATGAAAAACTAATAGAATTTGCGAAAGAGTCAGTAGAAAAATCAGAAATGGCAAATCTAGGTCTTGGAAGTAGCAATGTTGTTTATAAAAGATTGGTAGAAAGTATAAAATAAGAAAAACAGCCATTAATGGCTGTTTTTTTGTTGCGTTGGTCGCACGATCCATAAAATGAAAAACGAGACGACAACTAAGGCAATACAAATGATATTAACGTAACGAAATCCGACCCATTGTGCAAAAAAACCTCCGCCAAGACTTCCAAATAATCTTCCGATGGTTGAACTGTTAGAATACAGTGTTGCAGAAAGACCTGGTGATTCAGGAAGTAAATCGGTAAAATAACTGAGTCCATTTCCCATTACAATCGCTACAAAAATCGCTTGAATAATCTGTGCCGTAATAATTTGCCAAGGATGAGTGGAAACACTTAAAATGATGTAATAGAAAATACCAATAAAACATCCAACAATCATAAGCGTATGGTTGGATACTTTTTTACTCATGGAACCGAGTATAAGCATGATTGGAATCTCTAAACCTGCACAAATACTTGCGACAAGTCCTACATCTTCATGACTTCCATGAAGTTCATTTACAATTAAAAGAGGTGTATTGATTCCATTAATTGTATTGACTGCTAATAAAAAGATAAACGCAATAAATGGATATCGAATTTGTTTACCCTTTAGAGAAGGCGTAGCGTTCTGTTTTTTTATTGAAGAAACCTTTTTATAGGTACGTGTTTGTAAAAAGAAAAAAACAAGTAATGCAATCGTAAGAAACATCGCAGCTGTTCCTAGAAAAAGTCCATTGTATCCAAAAGAAACTAAAATAAGTGTTCCACCTAACGGTCCGATTAAGAATCCAAGTGAAAAAAGAGAACGCAATGTGGACATCGCAAATGTTTTATCATCCGAGTTACTTTCATTAGCAGATTCCTGTGAATACGCAAAAATTTGTGGCATTGCGGCTGCGCCTAGTCCATTAAAAAACGTAACTGCTAAAAGTAAAACAAAATAATTGTGAAACACTAGATAAGAAGCATACCCGATTGCAGATGAAATCATTGCAAGTAAAATAACAACTTTTCGATTCATCCCATTATCAGAACGTTTCGCGATAAATGAATTAACAAAAACACCGCTTAATGAACTGATCGCCATAAAAATACCAAAAGCTCCCGCACTCATTCCAAGTTCTTCTGTTGAATAAAGAGATAAATACGGCATGGTAATCGAAATAGCCACACCTAGTAATAACATACAAAGGACAAATAAAGGGTATCCTTTGATGTAAAATAAATCTTTTAATCGTGTAATCATAAAAAAACCCTCCTTTTTATCATACCATAAGATAAACACCTGAAACGACTGTTTCAGATGTTTATCTTATGAATTTAATATGTATTTTTCAAATGCATGAGCAACTCCGTTTTCATCATTGCTTAATGTAACAACATCGCTATGTTTTTTAACTTCATATTCTGCATTTTCCATCGCAATCGAGAGTCCTGCTACGTTGAACATAGGGATATCATTTCGTTCATCGCCTATAGCGACCGTATTCTCTAATGGTACATTAAAATGTTCTGCCATCATTTTTAGTCCAGTTCCTTTGTTTCCATCGATGTGTGTTACTTCTAAATTAAACGGTGATGAAGATGTAATAAAAATACCTTCAATGGATGATAATTTATTTTCAAGACGTTTTTTTTGTGCTGGATCCAATGTAAGAATTAAAAACTTTTGAATACTGAAATCTTCATTTCCAATTACTTCTTCCGTTTTTTCGAAAAACGAATGTCCGTGTACATGAGGAGATGTTGTGAACATGTTAAAATATTGATTAGTATAATGTTCTTCTGGAACTCGTCCTGATGAAAGAATGTTTTGTAAACGATCGGTCCAATTTTCAGGAGCATAAATTCCATTGTTAGTAGTCATATTGTACGGTACAGATTCTCTTTCAATTTCAAATGCAATTTTTTTACTTTGGGAATGTATTAAAGAAATTAATTTAATTAACTTTCCATCAACAAATAAAGCGGTTCCGTTACTCGCTCCTACAGGACAAGATAAACCATATTGAGCTAAGGTAGCATTAATCGATTTTTGAGAACGACCAGATAATGCCATCACAATATGACCTTGTTGCTGAGCTTTTTGAATAGCTTGAAGGGTTTCATTTGTCATTTCTTTTTTTGAATTTAATGTTGTTCCATCTAAATCTAGTGCGATCAGTTTCATGAATAATCTCCCCTTTGTTTATAAGATATATTATATATATCTACTTTGTAAGCGATTTCCTATATGATATAATGGTTAAATGCAATTCATTTGTATAGTACTAAACAAAATACATAAAAGTGTGCAACACTTTTGAAAGTATGGTGAAAAGTAGATGTCTAAAATCGACAGAAGAATACGTAAAACACAAGAAGCAATCAAACAAAGTTTGATTGAATTAATGTCCAAGAAGAATTTTGAAGAAATAACGATTCAAAACATTGCAGATGAAGCGGATGTGAGTAGAGGAACCGTTTATCTTCATTATCTAGATAAGTATGATCTGTTAGATAAACTGATCGAAGGGCATTTAAATGAAATGAGAAACATTTGCGCATCTACAGCTCAAGCTGAGTATGATGAGGCTAATTTACCGTGGTTTGAATATCTAGAGGAGCATTTTTTATTTTTTTCTACTATGTTGAAAAATAAAGAAACGTACAAATCATTCCATGAAAAATTTCTTCGATTTCTTGAAGAAGAATTTACAGATGAAATCGATGTAACAAGTGGAAAAAATAGGGGATTAAATGCAGAAATACTGCTTCAATTTATCGTCACTTCTTATGTAGGAATAGTCGAGTGGTGGATTATGAATGAAATGCCCTATTCATCTGAAGTTATGTCTAAACAGATAGGTGAATTATTAGAGAGAAACTTATGAGTTTTTTTAACAGAGACAAGTAAATAAAGTTATAATAAGAAAGGAAGTAAAATAAAAAGTAAAAGGAGAATGAGAAATGGAAAAAACAATCGCTTTGTTAAAAAAAGAAGTAGAAAAAAAGGAGTATCAAGATTTAAAACAACGTTATTTAGATTTATTTCATGAGATAGCGAGGAATGCATCCAATAAAGTAAAGCATGAAGAGTTGGAAAATGAACGAGAAGAAGTTTTACAACAAATTCGGACACTTATTTCTAAAAATATGAAAAATGTGTTGGAGCTTTTTATCGAAGAATTTGAGCAAGTTGATAAATCGGCAGATGCGTTTATTAAATTTAGCGAAGAACTCGTTTTAGATCCTCAAAGTCAAGTTAGTCGATCTGTGTTAGAGGAAGAATTTATTTCGGCAATGATGAATGAAGCAATTGATCGTTTTTTTTCAAATTTTGGAGATGTATCTAAATTTACAAATGATATTTATAATTCTGATGAAGCAAATGCAGCTTTAAATAATAGTAAAAATTTCGTAAGAAAATTGATTGAAGAAATGGAGTCTATAACTTCAAAAGAAGTATTGGAAGAATGGAAAATTCCTTTAGGAATAATTAAAGAAAGTGTAGCAGAATAATTTAAAAAAAGTAGCGATTAATCGCTACTTTTTTTGTTTTTCTATAAAAGTCTGAAGCTGTTCAAATGATTCTTTTACACTTCTTATATTATCTTCCATAAAAGAATCAAATTCAGTAACATGTTGGATTTGTTCCTTAATAATGCGATATGAGCAAAGAAGATCTTCTTTAATGACTTCTATTTTGTTATTAATTTGATTTTTTGTTAACAAAAACGAATATACTTCTAAAAATTCTAATTCCCAGTCTTCGTTTTGTGAAAAATAATGTTGTTGAAACCAATCGTAAGTTGCTTGTTTAAATTGATCCATTGCTTCTGTATTATTTTTAGAACTTTTTGTCAAAGGTTTAAACAAATGATCAATTAATAAATGTTTTTTTTCATAATAGGCATGTGTTCCTTTTGTGTCATGAATAAAAAAAATATGAGGCAGTGAAGCTAACAGACACTCCGAAAAACTAATCAATTTAAAATAATATTGCATTTGAAGATGAAAAATTTGAAAATAAGCTTCAAACACTTGTTTTTCGGTTTCTTTTGAAATGAGTTGAAAATCCTTGCCTTTTGTTGCGACTGCTTTAATTCGATCTTTTTCACGAAAAACAGATTTTTCTTCATTAAATACGTAGAAAAAACGATCTTCGTTAATAACAATCTTTTCTACATGTTTCATTACATAATAAACAGCTTTCTTTCGTTCAAAATTTTGATAATCGGTTGGATGTTTTTCAAGATTAAAAATACTACTTAAGTGAGATTCAAAATTGTTATAAGAATCTAATCCGATAATGCAATCTACTGTATTAATCACACTTCCTATTAAATCGTGCAAATCAATAACTGAGAGGTCAATAGAAGAAAGTTCTTTTTTTTGTTCTTCTCGAAAAAAATTGTGTTGTTTATCTAACATTTTATCAAGATCGATTAATACATCTTTGATTTCCATATGTTTTCTTCCTTCCTTTTATCGAAAAAGTAGTTTTAAACGACATTTAGGGTCTTTTAAAATAGATGAAATAATATGTTCTTCATTTAAGAAATCATCTGCAAAAATATATCCTTCAACTAAACGTAAGTTAGAAAATTCTTTAGACTCAGGATGAAAGATGATGGCAAATAACGGATCAAATTCTTTAATTTTAAAATAAATATCAAAAGTATCCGTCCTCTGACATTTTTCGATTTTTTGTACCATAACAGTTTGATCAGAAGACGCAATTTTTTCAAATTCTGCAATGTTTTCCTGGATGGGAGCATAATAAAGTTCAAAAGTTCCACTTCTTTTTATCTGATTTATAATTTTATTTTTCTTTTGTTTTGAATAATTCGGAAGGTCTTCGTAATCGTATCCCGCAAACAGTCCGTTTTTCAAACGAAAAATGACGCCTGGTCTTTCGACTTCTTCAAGATCTGGATCATAAAGATCAAAAGCAAATGTTACACGTAATTCATCTGTGTTTTTGTCAAACGAAATAGAATATAAATCAATATCATTAATGTGCATATTATTTTCTCCTTTTTAAGAAAGGCTACGCCTTTCTTTTTCTGTTATTGAAAAAGTACTTTTAAACGACATTTAGGGTCTTTTAAAATAGATGTTTCGAGTTGTTCTTTGTCTATTATATCATTCACAAAAATATATTCTTCAGCCAATCTTAAATTTGCAAAATCTTTGAATGCTGGACGATAAGTGATAGCGAACAAAGGTTCGAATCCTTTTATTGTAAAATGAATGTAAAAAGCGCTGCTGTATTCACTTTTTTTTACGCTTTGAACAACCGCAACTTGATCAGCGAACGGAATTTGTTCAAAATCTTTGCTATTTTCTACAATAGAAGAAAAATAGTTAAAGACGGAGCTTTTTTTGATTGAATCAATGATATATTCTTTTTTTTGTTGGAAAGAATCAGTAAAATACTCATAATCATATCCTAAAAACTTTCCATTTTTTAAACGGAAAATGAGACCACATCTTTCAACTTCTTCGAAATTTGAATTGTAAAGAGTAAAATCGAACGTTACATTTAATTCCTTGCTTTGTTCATCAAATGAAATAGAATACAAACGAATATCATCGATATGCATAAGCGTTACTCCTTTTCAAGAAAGGCATAACCTTTCTTTTTTCTTTTATTATACCAAACAAAAAGGCGCTAGCGCCTTTTTGTTTGCAAAAGATTGAAATAAATGTGTATTCGACTATAGTAAGGGAAAGGAAGTGATATAATGAAATTTTTGAAACAATATGGTCTTATTCTTTTAATATCAATAATATTTATGGGTTTGCAGATATATTATAAATACATATTTTATGATATAGGAATATGTAATACGGGAATGTTTTCTGCTTTAGACTGCCCACCTCCTTCATATTTCAAAATAAAAGAATTATTTGGAAGCGTGATAGGATACATATTTTTAATTTTATTTTTAGTGAGTGGGTTAATAGGGAAAGAAAAATTAAAAAAAGTTGTTTTTTCGATAGGTATTTATGTTTTGCTTCTTCTTTTAGTTGAATATTTATAAAAAGTAACATCTGAAAGATGTTACTTTTTCTTTTTTGTCTTATATTTTAATCGAAATAATGGTAAAATATAAATAGACTATTTATTAGAAAAAGGAGTGTGATAGCGTGACCACATATCAACCTTTAGCCCATCGAATGCGTCCGCAAAAAATAGAAGACGTTATTGGGCAAAAACATTTATTGGGAGAAAAAAAACCACTATACCGTATGATCAAAAACCATCGATTATCATCGATGATTTTATTTGGACCTCCAGGTGTAGGAAAAACGACGATTGCAAGTGCAATCGCAGGTAGTATATCTATGCCTTTTCGTGCGTTAAATGGTGTAACAGATGGTAAAAAAGAAATTGAAGCCGTCATTAAAGAAGCAAAAAAAGAAGAAACGACTTATCTTTTATATATTGATGAAATTCATCGTTTAACGAAAACGCAAAGCGAACCGCTGCTTCCAGCTATTGAAAATGGAACGATTGTGTTAATTTCAAGCACAACAGAAAGTGTGTATCATTCACTTCCAAGTGGTATTTTAAGCCGTTGTA
>Ga0207655_1000674_pt1 | contig 39917 bp, 40 predicted proteins | sample KBSM44metaG_FD_184398 | JGI IMG/M metagenome (GOLD analysis project Ga0207655, IMG submission 184398) | Miscanthus rhizosphere microbial communities from Kellogg Biological Station, Michigan, USA - KBS M4-4 metaG (SPAdes) (version 2) | ecosystem: Host-associated > Plants > Roots > Rhizosphere >...
TTCTTTAAAAGTCTATTTCCTCAACGTATTAATTTATTAGCAAAAAACCAAGTAGGATTTAAAAATATCCTTCGTATTATCTCGAAATCTCACGTAGATGAGTTATCTGCTCGTGGACCTGTTATTCGAAAACGTTCACTAGAAGAGTTTCGTGAAGGGATTTTAATTGGTTCTGGAAGTCATTTAGGTCGTTTATTTGAATTTGCTTTAAATAAAACGCCTGAAGAAACACTTCAAGAAGCTACATTTTATGATTATTTAGAAATTCAACCTGCTGAAGTTGCAAGTCATATGTATCGACAAAATCGCGTAGATTCAATGAAAGCCATTGAAGAAGCATGGAAGTTGATTTATATGTGCGGAAAAAAATTAAACAAACCAGTTGTTGCAACAGGTCATGTTCATTATAAAACAGTGGAAGATGCGATGTATTATCATGTTCTTCTTTATAATGAAAAAGCAGGAATGGCGCACGAAAAAAGACGTGGAAGAATGGATGATCCGCAAGGGTTATGTCATTTCCGTACAACAAATGAAATGATGAACTGTTTTCCTTATCTAACAGAAGAACAGCAAAAAGAAGTCGTTGTCACGAACACAAATGCAATTGATCAAATGTGTGAAATGATGTCGCCTATTCAGTTAGATGAAAACGGAAATCCAAAACTGTTCACACCAAAAATTGAAGGAGCAAATGAAGAATTAACAAATATGTGTTATGACAAAGCTCACGAAATTTATGGTAATCCACTTCCTGAAATCGTGAAAGCTCGTTTAGAAAAAGAGTTAAACTCTATTATTAAACACGGATTTGCTGTAATTTACTTGATTTCTCAAAAGCTTGTGAAAAACTCAAACAAGCGAGGATATTTAGTAGGTTCTCGTGGATCGGTTGGTTCATCGTTTGTAGCAACCATGTCAGGAATTACAGAAGTAAATCCATTGGCTCCTCATTATATCTGTCCTAGTTGTAAAAACGCTGAATTTATTACAGATGGTTCTATCGGTTCAGGGTATGACATGGAAGATAAACAATGTGGATGCGGAACAATGTATAAAAAAGAAGGGCAAGATATTCCTTTTGAAACTTTCCTAGGTTTTGAGGGAGATAAAGTCCCAGATATCGATTTGAACTTTTCTGGAGAAGATCAACCAAGCGCGCATAAAGACGTAGAAATTGAATTTGGAACTGAATACGTACTTCGTGCGGGAACGGTAGGTACAATTAAAGATAAAACGGCATTTGGGTACGTAAAAGCATATGCCGAAGGTCACGAAATCACAACGTGGAATCGTGCAGAAATTAGTCGTATTTCTAAAAAAATTACGGGTATTAAACGTACAACAGGACAACATCCAGGTGGAATGCTTGTTATTCCTGATTATATGGATGTACACGATTTTACAGGTGCACAGTATCCTGCTCATAGTAAATTGAACAAAAAAACAGGTGAAATTGGTCAACGTACAAGTCATTTTGATTTCCACAGTATCCATGATAATGTATTAAAATTAGATATTCTTGGACACGATAATCCGACCATTCTTCGTTTGTTAGAAGATTTAACAGGAATTGATCCTAAAACACTTCCAGCAAGTGATCCTAAAGTGATGAAACTATTTTACGATCCAGAAGAAGCATTAGGAATTAAATTAAGTCAAATTGAATCTTCAACAGGTACTCTTGGTGTTCCTGAGCTTGGGACTGAATTTGTACAGCGTATGATTTTAGAAACAAAACCACGTACTTTTGAGGAGTTAGTTCGTATTTCTGGTTTATCTCATGGAACGGATGTATGGACAGGAAACGCTCAAACGTTGATTCAACAAGGTACGTGTACGCTAAAAGATGTAATTGATACACGAGACAACATCATGGTGTATTTAATTTATCAAGGTTTAGAACCAAAAACCGCTTTTACAATCATGGAAAGTGTGCGTAAAGGGAAAGGGTTAAAGCCTGAATGGGAAACATTAATGAAAGAAAATAATGTGCCTGATTGGTATATTGATTCTTGTAAGAAAATTAAATATATGTTCCCTAAAGCGCATGCGTGTGCATATGTATTAGATGCAATGCGTGTAGCTTGGTATAAAGTGTATCGACCAGTTCATTATTATGCAGCTGTGTTCTCTGCTCGTCATAGCAAAGAGGATATTATGGAATTGATGAAACCATCTCCACTTATCCGTGAACGTATTCGTGAATTGGATAAAGATATTAAGCAAAAGAAAAAGAACAACCAAACAATAGCAAAAGAAGCAGATATGTTAAAAGCGTTGCATCTTGCGCTTGAGGCAAAAGAGAGAGGTATTGTATTCGGAAAAGTACGTATGTATGAATCCAACAATAAACGCTATAAAATTGAAGGAAATGAATTAATTCCTCCGTTTTCAGCAATTGCGGGTGTTGGAGAAAAAGTAGCAATTAAAATTTACGAAGAAGCACAACTAGGTGTATTTAGAGGCTTAGATGACTTAGTTGCTCGTACAAAAGCAAATAAAACAAACATCAGCGTTCTTCGTGAATTAGGGTGTTTAGAAGATGTAGAAGCAAAACAACATACATTTTTCTAAAATGTATGTTAAACAAAAAAGGTGTAGATTATTCTACGCCTTATTTTTTGTATAAAAGGGGAGAAAAAAATGTGCGTAAATCATTTATCGTAAGTGTGATCATTTTAGCTGTTATGATAGGTCTTTATTGGCAAACATCCTATATTAATCAACAAAAAGTGTCTATGCATCAATCAAAAGATTTTGTCCAAGCCGTTTACAAAGAACGTCCTCCTGCACCTATTGAAGCATTAAAAAAAGAGCCAATTATTCAACAATTGGCATTAGGAGATTCAATTGCGGCGGGATATGGAACAACTGGTGCTTCTCATCATTTTGTAAATATTGTATCAGATTCTTTAAAAGAGATGACGGGTAAACAAACGACAGTGGATAATGAAGGAATTGTGGGAATGACAAGTGGAGAATTGGCGCAATTTGTACAAAAACCATCAATTATTAACAAAATTAAACGTTCGCAACTTATTACAATCAATATCGGAGGAAATGATATTTTAGACACCTTTAAAGAAAGTGGTGGCGAACAAACAATGGAAGAATTTGATCTTATTCGTACAAATTACGGAATACATATGAAACAAATTTTAACAACGATTCGCGAAAATAATCCACATGCAACCATTATATTAATGGAATTATACACACCAAGGTATATGGAGAAAAAATACAAACTATTTTCTCGATTGTTTTTGCCTGATTGGAATGCGGTTTTAGAAGAAGCTGCTTCATCTTACGAACCTGTGGTGGTTGTGAAAACAGATCGTTTTACAGATGAAAAAGATCCTTCTATTTGGTTTAAAGATGATATTCATTTCAATGATGATGGACAACAAGATGTGGCAACAGGTGTTATACAAACATTAAAAGAACAACCACAATAAAAAAGCAGGAATATTCCTGCTTTTTTATTGTGGTTTAACCCATAGATTACCTAACCATGTTTTAATATGGTACCATCCATTTAAAGATTCAAAAGATGTTACTGTTTGAGGAACAAGTGTGCCTTTTGACAGTGTACTAGTATCTGGATATTCATACATGGTGGTAGTAGAAGTTAAAGAAATATTTTTTGATTCGACTATAGGTGTCCATTTAACCGCCTTCAATGGATGAATCCATTTATCACCTAACCACGTTTGGATTTGATACCAATCTCCCCATGTTTTTTTCACTTGAACAACTTGAGGTCCGATAACGGAATCTCCTTTGATTACGGTTGGTGAAGAATAAAGAATTGTTTTTTCCATAACAAGTAAATCAAAGGTAGAATCAATGGCGTCTCCTGTTAAATAATCAGAAGGTTGAATCCAATAATCGCCTTTCCATGTGCGAATTTTATACCAATTATTGTATTTAGAAACCGATGTAACTGTTTGTGGTGCAACAGTGAACAAAACGGAAGAATCAATGCTTGGTAGCGAATAAACGGTGGTGTTTTTCGTAAGTGTAAGTTTAGTTGAATCAATTACAGGATCACTTGTCATAAAGTTTGCTGTTTGTTTAATCCATTTATCTCCTAACCATGTTTTGACACGATACCAATTACCAAACTTTCCAGTTATTTGAAGCGTTTGAGGCGCTACACGAGAAGAAGTGCTAGCTGAATCGGATGGCATATTTTTCAAATCATAAGGAGAAAGAAGTGTAAGAGAAGTGTTATAGGGTTCAATTTCTCCTACAAGGACATCGGAACTTTTAACCCATTTATCTCCATCATACGTATGAATATGATACCAATTATTAAACGTTTCGTAAGATGTAACCGTTTGTGGTGAAACAGACCAAGTTGAATACGATGTATTAGGCAACGAATATAAAGGGCGTGTTTCAAAAAACGTTATTTTTTGCGTAAGATTTTGTTTTGTAAATGATTGAACAAGTCCATAGCCAAATTCAACATCTCTTCCTTTCTTACCCAAATCTAACGTGTTGGCGATCAATAATTGACGTATTTGAGCAGCGGTTGCGGTTGGGAATGCTTGGCGATAAAGAGCCATAAGACCTGAAACATAAGGTGTTGCCATACTAGTGCCTGACATTTTTTTATACGTTCCTAAAAGATAAGTGCTTGTGACATCTTCTCCTGGCGCGGAAACTTCTACTTCTTTTCCTACCGATGAAAAATAAGCGCGCGTATTGGAAGAATTTGTTGCGCCTACGGCGATTGAAGCGTCATATTTTGCAGGATATAACACGTTATTTTTTGTTAAATCTTGTCCATAATCCGATTCGTTTCCTGCTGCGACAACAAGGGAAACGCCTGCATTTACAACAGCATCTGACATTGCTTTTAAAGAAGGTTCATCTTGATCGAAACCTAAGCTCATATTAATGACTTTAGCTCCGTGATTAACTGCCCATTCCATTCCTGAAAGAACGTCTGATAAATAACCGTCTCCTTCAGAATTTAATACTTTAACTGCTAGTATATTGACGTTAGGAGAAATACCTACTTTTCCAATGGTATTGTCTTGTGCTGCGATAATCCCTGTTACATGAGTTCCATGTCCGTTGTAATCGGCAAAAGAGCTATCTCCAAATTCTGATACAAAAGAAGTTCCTGTTGTCACAACCGATTTTCCATCACTTCTTGTTAAATCAGGATGAGAAGAAGAAACACCTGAATCAATGACGGCTACATTAATGCCGTTTCCTCGAAAGCCTGATGTGAATGTTTTAGGAACACCAATGGTTGTAAATCCCCAATCATTGGTTTGGGCACTCACTAATTTATGTTTTTTATTTTCATATATTTGTTCAATGTGTTTATCTTTGTTAGATAATGTGCTCACCACGCTTGGTTTTGAATCGACTAAAACGGCTGGAATTAAGGAATATTCATGGACAATTTTTACATTCATTTTTTCTAAAGAATCTTTATTAATGGTTTGATCATATAAAATAATATATTGATTATCTTTCTCGTTTTGTGCAAATACATGTTGTGAATGAAGAGAGAAAACGAGAGAAGCTGCGATTGTAAACGCTAATTTTTTTAACAAAAATGAACACCTCCTCTAGGTTTTACTTCGACAAATATTACCTTTATTTTCTATTTTTTGTAAATAAAAAGAACAAAAAAAGAAAGAAAAAAACTTTCTTCCTTTATTGTAAGTAGGGGCGAATTTTATCACAAAAAATCATCCGTACTTTTTCTTTTTTAAATTGTTGTCCAATAAATTGAACAATACGAGAGCGAAGCTCTTCGGTGATAGGATAACGTTTGTGACGTAAACAAATTTCAATTCGTTTAATAAAAGGGAAATCAAGGTAATTAAAAAACGTTTCAAAAAAATAAACAATGCCGTCCATATACGAAAGATCGGATTCACTTAATGGGAATGAAAAGACCCAGTCTTCCCAAGAAGGTTTAAAAGAGGTTTCCTGGTAAAAAAAAGTTTGTTTATTTACTTTTTGATAACCAACAAGATGCAACCATTCTTCTTTTTGTGAACGAGAAAGCCATTCATATACAAGAGGATCACATAAATAAACATATGTTTCGTCTTCTTTTGCTAAAAAAGCGGTATATACATCGTGCGAATGAGAATCGTAATAATGAATGTATTTTCGCGTCATTTGTGGTTTTTTTGTTAACACAGATTGAATGCGTGAAGATTTAATTGGTTCATGATGTATGGTCGATACAACAAATGAAATAAGGCGTTGTAAAAGATAAGGTGGAAAAGAAGAAGAAAGAAAATCCAATGTTTGTTCCATACGTTTTTCAAAAGAAAAGCGTGAATAGATGAAAAAATAATCAAAGAATTCAATAAGAAAAGAAAGAGAAAAACGATCTTCTTCTTCTAAAGGGAATTGATAAACCCAAGGTTCGTAAAACGACGTATAAGCATGTAGTTCTTCGTAGTAAAATCCTTCTTTAGGAAACTTTATTACAGCAATATCTGAAAGCCATAATAAATGATTGGTTTGTTTTAACCATTCGTAGATTGAAATATCACATAAATATACAAATTTATCTGTTTCTTTTAGTAAACATGCTTTACGGGGATTATCAAATTCGTGTGTTTGATAAGTTATATACTTCATAGGTATCACCCCTTATTAAACGTTATAAAACAAAACCTATGAAAATCAAGATTTTTCCTTTTTTTTATCAAAAAAAATAAGTGTTGAATCAACACTTATTTTTGTAGTTTTCTTTTTAATTTTTCTAAATTTTTATCTTCTCCAATAATAAAAATGAGGTCGTCGGCTTGAAATATTTCTTTTGCTCCAGGCGCAATAATTGGATGTTCTTCGTTTTTTCGATTAATCAACACAAGGGTTACGTCATATTTTTTACGAAGATCTAATTGTGATAGAGATCGTCCTACAAATTCTGTAGGAACTTTCATTTCAATGCCTGTACAATTAGGTGCGAGGGCTACATATTCCAATACACCAGGTGTTGCTATTTGTTTGGCAAGACGGGTGCCTGTTTCTTCTTCAGGGTAAATTACTTGATCGGCGCCTACAGCGGAAAGAGCTTGCCCTCGTAAACGATCGTTTGCTTTTGAAATAATGTGTTTGCATCCTTTGTTTTTTAATTTCGTAACAATCAATACAGCCGCTTCAAAATTATCACCCATCGAAACAATGATGGAATCAAAATCTGTTACATTGATTTCTTCTAGTACATCATCATCTGTCGCTTCTCCTTCGACTAAATATGTTGAAAAATCTTCTACTTCATTCAGTGCCAAAGCATCTCGATCACATCCAACAACTTCATGACCAGATAAATACAATTCTTTTAACACGCTTTTCCCAAAACGACCTAAACCAATAACTAAAAATTTTTTCATGGATGATTACCTCCTTATCCTACAATAACAGTTTCTTTTTGATAACGAATAGATGATTCTTTTGGTTGAAGTAAACCATATACAAGAGATAAAACACCAATTCTTCCAATAATCATTAAAAGTAATAGCCAAATTTTTGAAAAAGTTGTTAAATCAGCTGTAATACCTGTTGATAAACCTGTTGTACTTAGCGCACTCATAATTTCAAATGCTATCGGTTCCATTGGTTTTTTTTCTACAAAACAAAGAATAAGAGATGAAACAAAAAATAAACAAAAATAAACAATAAAAACAAAAATAGCTTTGTTAATATCGTCATTATCTACACGTTTTTTAAAAATGACAACGTCTCTTTGCCCTTTAGCAATGCTTATAACTTTTGATACTAAGACAGCAAATGTTGTCGTGCGAATACCACCGCCACAACTTGAAGCACTTCCTCCAATAAACATGAGTAACATTAATAAATAAAGACTGCTTGGCATTAATGATCCGATGGATAAAGTAGAAAGACCTCCATTTCGGCTTGTTGCAGAAAGAAAGAAAGCGTTTGTTAAAGAATCAGAAAAAGTGAAAATATGAAGTGCATTTTTTCTCTCTAAAAAGTAAAAACAAACAAAACCTAGGACTAATAAGATGCCATGTGTGACTAAATTAAGTTTTGTGTACAAACTTTTCTTCTTATTCTTTGAATAAAAAAATTCCAAAAAAGTAGGAAACCCAATCACACCTAAAATAATAAGAACAGATGTTCCTAAAACAAAAAAAGCGTTCGTTGCATAATAAGAAAGACCATGATCTAATAAGGTAAAACCAGCATTTGTAAAACTTGAAACGGAATGGAAAACACTCATAAAAATAGCGTGAGGGATGTCGTGGCTTTCATTATAAAAAATAGGAAAGAAAAAAACGCATCCCATACATTCGATAATAGCTGTAAAGCTGACAATAAACAAAATCAACGGTTTGATGGATTTTAAACTTTTTTGATTTTGATCAAAACTCATTAAAGTTTGTTGCGGAAGTGAAATCTTTTTATTAAATAAAATGAGAAACGAACCTAAAATTGCCATAATTCCAATTCCGCCAAATTGAATTTGAATTAAAAGAAATAGTTTTCCTATCAATGTCAGTTGTGCTGTTACATCAATCGTTGATAAACCTGTCACACTCATCGCACTTGCAGATAAAAAAGATGCATCAATAAAGGAAAGAGGAAGAGTGTGAGAGGCGGGGAGTAGATAAAATAAAGTAAAAACCAATGTGAAAAATACATATAAACTAATAATCGTTAAAAAAGGAGAATCTTTAAATTTTAATTGAATCATATTTTTTCACCTCGATCAGAAAAAAGCAACGTTCGAAGGTTGTCATGAAAAAGAAAATGAATGCGTTTTTTTTCTAATCCTTGTGCTTGAATAATAAATAACACAATCTCTTTTACGGTTTTTTTAGGAAGAGAACGAGACATAGTTTTTATTATTTTTTCCAATGCTTCAAACGGCGATTGTTTTTTTTCTTCTATAAACATTTCAAAACAATCTGAAATAAAAGAAAAATGATGAATAGGATAAGAAAGAATAGGAAAATCATAAACCCACTCTTCGCCCAGTGTTCGTTCTCGTATTTCGTAATAGGAAAAAAGTTTTCGATCAAAATCATAAGCTCGTATTTCAGATAAAAGAGAAAGCTGATGAATATGTTCTAACCACTCATATAAAAATAAAGGAAAAACGTAAAAAGCATTCTCGTCAGTTTTAATAAGACGTCCCTTAAAAGAAGCCCAATAATAACTGCTTCCTACCTCTACAAATTTGTGCACCTTCTTTCAACACCTTCTATGTATTTTTGAATAAGAGGATGAAACATAAGACGAATACGTTCACGATCCTCTTTATAATTATTCAAGATAAAAAGCAAAAGTCTTCCTAATAAACCTTTTGGTAGAAAAACGCTATGTCTATAAAGGGCATACTCTAAACGTTTACTTAATGACAGATGAGAAAGTTCCGACAAACATTGAAAAAAAGTAAGCGTATAATGAAGATAAGGAATGTCTTCTTGTTCTAATGAAAAGGAAAATATCCAGGGGTCAAGTGTCGAAAAAGGTGATGCAATGGCTCGATGTTCTAGAAAATCATTTGTTAAAATATGAGCGTGTAGTAAATGAATATCATCTGTTTTATTAATTTTTTTAAGCCAATCATAACAAAGAGGATGGCAAATATAAGAATACTGTTCATCTTGTTTAATTAAAAACCCTTCTTGCCATTGATTATCTAACGAATGATACTGAATATAAGTCATATGAAAATCTCCTTTTATTAAAAAAACGTATTTTTTCTTATTATAAAGAAAAATTTTTTTAAAAAAAAGAGTTATTTGCTGTATAATAAAATTTATAACGTTAAAAAAAGGAGAATGATAGAGATGAAGGAAAAAATTTCTGAATTAGTTTCAACAGTTTTGGGATTAAAACAAGAAGAACTATTTAATTTTTTGGAAACACCGCAGGTGAAAACAAATGGCGATTTATCACTTCCATGTTTTAAATTATCTAAAACATTAAAACAAAATCCAAACATTATTGCTCAAAATATAGGAAATGCATTAATCATGCAGCCGTTACATGAAGCGGGCGTTCATTCTGTTTCTGTTGTAGGTGGATATGTTAACTTTTTCTATAAACGGGATGATATTGCTAAAAACATTTTAACTCAACCTGTTAACAAACAAATTGAGCAAATTAAACAAAAAGAACGAGTAATCATTGAATATTCATCACCGAATATCGCAAAACATTTTAAATTATATCATATTCGTTCCACAATGATTGGTCAATCATTGGCTAATATTCATGAATCTCTAGGATATGATGTGGTAAAAATAAATTATTTAGGTGATTGGGGAACACAATTTGGAAATTTAATGGCAGCTTATACGTTGTGGGGAAATGAACAAACTGTAAAAAAAGACCCTATTAATGAGCTCAGTAAACTGTATGTGACCTTTCATCAACAATCTCAAAAGAATCTATCATTAAAAAAGAAAGGGCAAGAATGGTTTCAAAAATTAGAGAATAATGATCCAGAAGCATTAAGACTTTGGAAATGGTTCAAAGAAGAAAGTTGGAGTGTTTTTGAAAAGTTGTACAATGAACTGAATGTATCATTTGATCATGTGACAGGAGAAAGTGTTTATAGCAAAAAAGGAGAAGAAGTCGTTGAGGAATTGAAGAAAAAACAACTAGCATTACTTAGTCAAGGGGCATGGATTGTTTCTATGACACATCAAGGGATTGCTCCATGTATCGTAAAAAAACAAAACGGAACAACAACATATGCTACACGTGATTTAGCTGCAGCAATCGAACGTCAACAACAGTTTCAACCATCAAAAATGCTGTATGTAGTGGATCAACGTCAATCGCTTCATTTTCAACAATTATTTGATGTATTAAAACAACTAAACAACCCTATTGCACATGTTGCAAAACATATTCCATTTGGTATTATGAAAGTGAATGGTGAAACGGGATCAACACGTCAAGGGAAAGGGTTATTGTTAGAAGATGTATTGCAAGATGCTTTTGATGAAGCAAAAAAAATGATAACAACTAATAAAAATTCACAGGTAAAACAAGCAAACATCGATGAAGTTGCTAAACAATTATCGCATGCAGCGATTGTATTTCATGATTTAAAACAACATCCAAGTCATGAAATTAATTTTGTACAAGAAGAAGCATTGAGTTTTGAAGGAAAAACAGGACCTTATCTTCAATACACAAACGCACGTATTCAAAGTTTATTAAAAAAACAAGCTAATACAAAAAAAATGGATATAAATGATTTAGATGTAAGTAATGATCTTGTGTGGAATATTATTATGCATTTAGAACGTTATACTAAAACATTAAAAGAAGCAGCAAAAAAAGAAGATCCTTCTCAAATCGCGCGTTATTTATTAGAATTGGCTCAATTATTTAATCATTTTTATGCCAAAGAACGTGTTATTACAGAAAATGAACAAGAAACGGCGGGTAAGCTGTTGTTATGTAAGAAAGTAAGTGAGTTTTTACAACATGGATTAGCACTCCTTTGTATCGAATCTCCTGAACAGTTATAAAAAAAAGCACCTTTTAGGTGCTTTTTTTAATCATACCATGTGTGTGTCCAAGCTTGAAAACCCATTTTTTGCAATTTATCTGCAAATAATTCGCGTAACATAAAAGAATCTCCTACAAAATCGGTAAAATTAAAACTTACATTGTAAGAATTACTCCATTTTGTCCAAGAAGCAATGCCCATCTCCTGCAGCATATCAACTAAATAACGCCCTTCTCTTCTAGAAACAAGTAAAACAGAATATTCCCAGTAACCTACTGTTTCATTGTTTCGATGAGCAGGTTTTGTTTTCATTTCTTCATAAAAAGATAAAATCTCTTCTTTTAACGCTAACACTTCTGCTTTTTTCATCGAAGCAGTTCTTCGTTTTTTTCTAGATTGAATATATTTTTCTACATCTTCTTCAATGCCTGCACCGAAATTTATCGGAAAGCTATTCGTAATGGTTCGTACACGAAAAGAAGGTAATTGTTCAATGTGATTTTTAATTTCGTGTGCTAAAATACTACCTTGAATACGTAATTCTTGTGTTCGGTTATGACTGCAGTTGAAAGTAAGATAATAATCATTGCTTCTTTTGTTAAAGTAATAAAACAATTCAACTCTTTTTCCCCGTTTCGTTGTGTAAGAAAAGTGCATATTAATATTTGTTGGACTTGTTTGGCGAACTCCTATAAATTTGAGATTTTCTTTTTCCAATTTTTTCAATTCTGATGCTTCAATCATAACAATCGCTCCTTTTAACTAGTTCTCTTTTTTATTATACCACTGGTAAAAAAAGTAAGTCATAATAATTATTGATTTCTGTATAATATACGTTATAAAGAAATCAATAAAAAGGGGGTGTGCATATGAAGTTAAATATGTTTCGTATAAAAGAACCGATAAAAAAAGAAACCGTAGAATACATAAGTGAAATGTTGGAAAATGCCAAATGGGACCGAACAATTGAATTGGATGGTGGGTTTGAACGTAAAGCTTCTTATGACGTGCTCAATGATGAAATAATTATAAATCCTGAAAAAATTAACCAAATGGCAAAAGAAAATGGATTTGATCAAGATATGCACTTAATAGCGGTTATAGCGCACGAACTTTATCATGCGACGGATAAAGAAATTAAGAAATATAATAAAGAACAAATAAAATTAATGGAAGCACTATACGAAGAAAAAAGAGATTTCGAAAAAATAAAAGGGATATATGAAAAAGTAAAGGAAGATAAACGCAAATGTGAATTGGACACAAATAAAGCCGTTGAATTTTTACCAAGAAGCCATCCAAAATTTGAAAAGTTAAAGGAAACGTTCATAGAAATGAATCGTATATCAAATCAATCTTATATAGATCGAGGAATTGTAGATTATGTGGGACATTTTATGGAAAGAGTAGAAGAAGAAAGGAAAAAAGGAATACCATTAGAAGAAAATCAACAATATAAAGATATGAAAAAAATTAATGAACGATACGAAGAAAAAGAAAATCATTTTGATATAAAAAACTTTCAAGAACAAAAAAAAGAAAGGATTGATTTTCATTTAAAAAAGGGAACATTAATTGACCATATGAGTAGTTTGGATAAACAAAAAACATTCAACCATGAAAAAGAAATAAAAATAAGAATAGTCAAAGAAGAAATGGCTTTATCAAAAGAAAGTGATATTTCTAAAGAGAAAACTTATTTTTCACGAGTGTATGTGTTAGCGAAAGAAAAAATAAAACAAACGATCACAACATTTGTTGATGAAAAAGTCGTTTCATTTTTTGAAAAAACAAATAAACAAATGAAAGAGATAAAAGAAAAACAAACAACTAAAAAAACAGAAAAAGAACATACGTTTGATTAAAAATGAATAAAACGTATGTTCTTTTTTCATCATAAAAGTCAGAATAGTAAGATTAAAGGATATTTCGAAAAACGAAATAAAAGAAAAAACGTTAACTAGATTCAAATTTATTGGAGGAATTATTTATGACAACACGAGTAGCAATTAATGGATTTGGACGTATTGGACGAAATGTATTTCGTGCAGCTTTACATAATAAAAATGTAGAAATCGTAGCGATTAACGATTTAACAGATGCGAAAACATTAGCTCATTTATTAAAATATGATTCTGTACATGGTCGTTTAAATGCTTCTGTTGAAGTAGGTGAGGGTGAATTGATCGTAAATGGAGTGTCTGTAAAAGTATTAGCAGAACGTGATCCAGCCGCTCTTCCATGGAAAGAATTGAATATCGATATTGCCATTGAATCAACTGGATTTTTTACAAAACGTGAAGGTGCAGCAAAACACCTAGAAGCGGGTGCAAAAAAAGTAATCATTTCAGCTCCTGCAACAAATGAAGATATCACAGTAGTAATGGGCGTAAATGAAAATGAATATGATCCAAATGCTCACCATGTTATTTCAAATGCAAGTTGTACAACAAACTGCTTGGCGCCATTTGCGAAAGTGTTAGATGAAAAATTTGGCGTAGTACGTGGTTTAATGACAACAGTTCATTCTTATACAAATGATCAAAAAATCTTAGATCTTCCGCACAGTGATTTACGTCGTGCACGTGCTGCTGCAGAAAATATTATTCCATCAAGTACTGGTGCTGCAAAAGCAATTGGTTTAGTTCTTCCTAATTTAAAAGGAAAATTAAATGGATTTGCTATGCGTGTGCCTACAAAAGATGTATCAGTAGTTGATCTTGTTGTAGAAATAGAAAAAAATGTAACAGTAGATGAAGTGAATGCAGCACTTAAAGAAGCGGCTGAAGGTGAATTAAAAGGTATTCTTGCTTATACGGAAGAACCTCTTGTATCAAGTGACTTTTTAGGAGATGCAAGTTCTTCAACAATTGATGCATTATCAACAATGATCGTGGAAGGAAACATGGTAAAAGTAGTTTCTTGGTATGATAATGAATGGGGTTATTCAAACCGCGTAGTAGATTTAGTTGAATACATTGCATCAAAAGGATTTTAATAAAAAAGCTGCCTTTTGGCAGTTTTTTTAAAATGCGACATTTGTTAATTTTTTTTCTAATTCACTTGGTGTAAATTTGCCATGTAACACATCGTGTACGTCGTTTTTTTCTAAAAAAACATCAAATGCCGTATCATCGTTTGCACGAATAAATACGATATGTAATTCTGGAAAACGTTGACGAATTGTTGGAAGTAATTCTTCAAAGGAAATGACACCTTCTAATAATTCACTTAAGACAATATGTTCGGGTTTTTTGTGTGCTATGCAATCAATAACAGATTCTTTATATAGTGCAGAACCGACAAAATTAAACGATGGTAATCGTTCTGTAATTGCATGATCTAAATCGGCAATTCCTGTTGCTAATAAAACATCCATTCCTATTCCCCCTTTATAAAATGAAATACGTTTTGTTTATAAAAGAAAAAATAGATAAGTCAACCGTTTTTTTAATAGTGGGAAAATAAAAAAGATTGAATTGTGAAAAATAAAAGGTATAAAGAATCCAACGAGGTGATGAAAATGGAATTTTATATTATAGATAAAGAAATTAAAATCAAAGAAGAAACCTTGGATTACATGGCTGAAATGATGGAAAATGCAAAATGGAGTGGAAAGATTATATTTGATACCGATGATAAAATTACAAACAGTTATGAAGCGGTAGGAGATAGAATTTATTTAAACATAAAAAATATAAGAGAGAAAGCTGAACAAACAGGAAGAGATCCCGAATTGCAAATGCTCTCTACTTTTGGACATGAATTATTTCATGCTGTTGATCCAAGCAAAGAAATGCGAGGAGAAAATGAATTGAAAATGATGGAACATATATATCAAGATACATCAAATTTTATGACGAAAAAAGAAGTGGATGATTTTTTTGATGGAATTAATAAACTAGAAAAAAAAGTGGTGGAAGAAATTATTATTTCGGAAGCAAAAACGAATAATGCGCTTGATTTTTTCCCGAAAAGCCATCCGAAACTTCAAGAATTGAAACGAACATTTATTGAAAGTAATATCCAATCCAATCAAACATATATGGGTGAAGAAACTAAAATTCGTGTAAAGGGAATAGCCAATGATGTATTTGACGATAAAACGAAAGGAATTCCTTTGGAAGAACAAAGAGATTATAAAAATTTAAAAAATTGGCAAAATTCAATGGAAGAAAATCATAAAAAAACATTCAATCCTTCGAAATTCGAATTCGATAAAAAACTTTCAATAAAATTAGCAATAGAAGATGGGACTCTTATTGAACGAATGGAACCAAAAGCAAAAATGAAAGAACAAACATTCGAAAAAGCAATCAAAGTGAAAATGGTTAAAGAAGAACTTCAATTATCAAAGACTACGTCTTTGACCAAAGAAGAAGTGACGATTTCACGTGCTTATACAATAGCTACCGAAACGATTAAAGAGAAAACAAAATCATTCATTAAAGAAAAAGCAGTAGAAGTGTTTCGAAATATTCAACAAAGTTTTAAACAATTAAAAGAAAAAGTGTCATCCAAACAAAAAACGAACGAACATACGTTATGAAAAAACAAACGCATTAATGCGTTTGTTTTTTCATAAAGAATAATTTAATGGAATAAGTAATCCATGTAAGAAGAACAAATCCTATTGCCATTCCTCCGTATAAAAGGAATCCGTTATGTAAATCTCCTGAATGAACACCAGAAATGGCTTCTTTAAATCCTAGAATCGAATAGGTCATTGGAAGATAATGATGTAAAAATTGAAGTTTTGGTTCAATTAATTCAACAGGGTATGATCCACCGCTTGTTACAAGTTGTAAGATCAATAAAATGATCGCGATAAACTTACCTGGGTTTGCCATACTTGAAACTAAGAAATAAATTAATGAAAATCCTGCAATACTCACAAGGATAGCAAAAGAAACAAACTCTTTTACATGAGTCACTTCTAAGTGAAGAAAATGAATTAAAATGAAAGTTAAAATGCTCGCTTGTGCCGTTCCAACAAAAGCAAGAAGAATGAAACGGCTAAATGAAGCGCCAAAGCCTGATTTAGGCAAGTGATTAAATTCATTTAAATTAAATACGGTACTAAATACTAATGCTCCTACAAATAAACCTAGGCTAATAAAATAAGGAGCGAATCCTGTTCCGTAATTATCAACATCGCTATAATCTTTCTCGGTTATTTTTACAGGAGAAGACATCATTTCATAATTTTTATTCGTTGTTTTTGTTTGGGAAGCTTTTGTTGCACCGTCTTGTAAATTTTCATATAACTCTTTGCTTCCATTCACTGTTTTTTGCACGCCGTTATCCAGCGAAGCTGTGTTATTAATTAATGAGTTCCATCCATTTGCAACGTCTGTTGTTCCTGTTGCTAACTTTGTAGAACCATTCGCTAAATCAATGGAACCTTGATTTGCTTTTTGAAGGTTTTGATGGAACGTAAGGTAACCATTCGCTAGTTTGTTTTGACCTGTGCTTACTTGATCAATTCCTTGTTGTACGGCTACTTGCCCTTGATAAAGTTTATCAGAACCAACCATAAGTTGTTGAACGCCTTTTTGTAACGTGTCTGTTCCTGTTTGTAGTGAAGAACTTCCCGCTGTTACTTGTTCACTAATACCAAGAAGCTCCATCATGGCAGGGTCGGTTGCTAATTCTGGATGCAGATTCACGTATTGTTTTAATTTTGCCTGTAATAAGGCATTTCCACCTGCTACTTTTTTAGCGCCTTCTTGTAAAGACGACATACCTTGGGCAGTTTGAGCTGTTCCGTTTTTTAGTGAAAGAGAACCTGATACCAATTGATTAACCCCTGTTTGGACCTGTGTTGTGCCTGTTTGTAAAGAAGAAAGCCCTGATGAAACAGTGGAACTTGCATTGGTTAAAGCGCGCATCGCATCTTTGAATGTAAATAAAGATGTTTTTAATGTAGAGGAGCCGTCTTGTAACGATATAATCGAAGATTGTTTATCTACTAACCCTTGATTTAAATCATGAGTTCCATTTTTTACATCTTGCAAACCATCATATAGTTTTTTAGAACCGTCACTTGCTTTTGTTAACCCATCTGTCATGTCATTTACTTTATCAAAAACATTTTCGACATACGTTTTGGTTAAATTTGTTGAAATTTTTGATTTCATTTTTTCAATTGCATTTCCGCCAATTTGTGCTGCGATAAAGTTTAAATTTTTGTTTGGAATATACGCAATCTCCAGTTTTTCTGGATATTTATCCATTACCGTAGTGGCTTTTTTAGAAAAATCTTTTGGAAGCTCAATAGCGAAATAATATTTTTCTTCTTTAAGTCCTTTCATTGCTTCTTTTTTTGAGACAAAATCCCATTTAAAATCATCGCTTTTCTTTAATTCATCGACTAAATTTTTTCCGATATTTTGATGGTTTCCATCGAGTGTAGCTCCTTTATCGCTATTAACAATTGCCACAGGCAATTGATCTAAATGACTATAAGGATCCCAAAATCCCCATAAAAAGACGCCGCAATAAATGATGGGAATAAATAAAATGGCGATTAATTGAATGACAAGTTTTCTTGTGGTAAGGACACGTGTTAAGTCGTGCCAAAAAAGTTTAAAAAAGTTCATTTTTCTTCGTTAGAATAACTAACGCCTTCACCTCCTTTTAATCCATCAATTAAATACAATTGAAAATAAGAAAGTAACTCATCTTTTGTTAATGGTTTATTTTCTTTTTCCCAATCAACAGTAAAAGAACGATACATTTTTACAAATAAAAAAGCTGTTACCTTGGGATTGCAAGGTTTAATTTCTTTTTTTTGGATGGCTACTTGAATATATTGTTCGATAAATGAAAGAATAGATTGTTCAAAATGAACGATTTCTTGCTTCACTTCTTCTGTTCCTAAGACGCGCGCTTCATCAGTCATTTTTGCAATAAATTCTTGTTTTTTTCGAAGTGTCATCATTTCAAATAAACAATGATTAATTTTTTCTAAAAAAGGTATATCCGATTCTAATACATCAATAACAGAATCTTTCATTTCACTAATTAATTCTTGAATAATTTCATGAAGTAATTCTTGTTTATTATTGAAAAATGTGTAAATCGTTCCTTTTCCTACACCTGCCAATTTGGCTATTTGTTCCATGCTTGTCGCTTTATATCCAAAAAGAGTAAATGATTTGGTTGCTGCTTCTACAATGTTTTTTCTTCGATTTATTTTCATACGTTCCTCCTCTTTTTGACCAAAATACGTAATCGGTCAATTAGTTTTATTTTCCACTTATAATCCTTTTTCCTTTTTTGTCAAATAAAAAGTTCACTTAAAGGCGAACTTTTTATTGAAAGACTCTAAAGGATTTTAACGAAAAAACAAAAAATAGCTTTTAGAACTTGATCTTAAAACGAGGTGTAAATATGAAACATATTGGAATAAAAGGGATTGGAACATATGTTCCATTTAAAATCGTGACCAATCATGATTTAGAAAAGAAAATGGACACAAATGATGAATGGATTCGAACACGTACGGGAATTACTCAACGTCATTTTGCTGAAGGTGATGAAAATGTTGTATCAATGGGTGTAAAAGCAGCGCAAAAAGCATTAGATTCTGCAGGAATTAAAGCAGAAGATCTTGATATGATTTTAGTTGCCACAGCTACAGCTAATCACCGTTTCCCGTCTGTTGCTAATCAAATTCAACGTGATCTTGGTATTAAAGGAATCCCAACAATGGATTTAGCAGCTGCATGTGCAGGATTTATGTATGGTGTCATTAATGCGTATCATTTTATTTCCGCTGGAACATATAAACATATTTTAGTAGTGGGAACAGAACATTTAAGTCAATTAATTAACTGGGAAGATCGAACAACTGCTGTTTTATTTGGAGACGGTGCAGGAGCAGCTGTTGTGAGTGAAGTATCGGAAGGAAAAGGAATTCTATCTTTTGAGCTTGGAAGTGACGGAAATGGTGGAAAACACTTATATGACAATCCTCATATCGTGATGAATGGTCGCGAAGTATTTAAGTTTGCGGTTCGTCAAATGCCAGAATCAAGCATGAATGTAATTGAAAAAGCAGGACTTCAAAAAGAAGATGTTGATTTCTTAGTCCCACATCAAGCAAACATTCGAATTATCGATGCTGCTCGTGAACGTTTAGGATTACCAGAAGAACGCGTATCAACAACTGTGAGTCGTTATGGAAACACTTCTGCCGCTTCCATTCCAATGGCGATTGACTACGAACTTCAACAAGGGAAAATTAAAGATGGTGATACAATTGTACTTGTGGGGTTCGGCGGCGGACTAACATGGGGTGCGATTTGTTTGGTCTGGGGAAAGTAAAAATTGAAAAAAACGCTCCATTCTCTTATAATAAAGAAAAAGAGATGGAGCGATTTTAATGAATGAATTGGAAAGTATGATAGAAAAATGGAATAATAAATGGCAAGAATATATTAAACCGTATCGTGTAAAATGGATCGCTGAACTTCCTGATGAGTGTGTTGACTTTTTATGTCGAAGTAAAATTGTGTCGTCCTTTGAAGGTGGAAGCGAAAGTGTTCGCAATGGTGAAGTCTATCTTTTCCAAAGTGAGAAAAAAACATATACATTGCGCTTAGCTAATAGCTTGCCTATTGGCGGAAGATCATCAAAAGTAGCGCTTGTTGATGGAGAAGGATTGGAACGTCGATTTGGTATGTCACAAAATATCGAACATATTTTATTATCATTTCCATTTGATAAGTTAAATAAAGAATATATCAAAGCTCAATTCAATCAAAAATTAGAAAACACGAAGCGTTCGCTAATTGGAAAACGAGTTGAAGATATTATTCAAGAAAACGATGAATTATTTTTGGTTATAGAAACAGGAGAAAAACTAAACATTTCAAAAGAATTTAAAAAAGGTATTGTAAAAGAATATTAAGAAATGCTACAAACGAAAGGGGAAACTATCATGAAGAAAAGAGTAGTTATTACAGGAATTGGTGCCGTAACTCCTCTAGGATTAACGGCAGAAGAAACATGGAAAAACATTAAAGAAGGGAAATCAGGAATTGGACCGTTAACACGTCGTGACCCTGAAAAATTTAATGTGAAAGTAGCAGCAGAAGTGAAAGATTTCGATCCAACTGCATTTATTGAAGCAAAAGAATCCAAAAAAATGGATCGTTTTACGCAATTTGCTGTAGCTGCAGCGAAAATGGCGTTAAAAGATGCGGCTCTAACAATAGATGATTCAAATGCAGAACGAATTGGTGTATGGATTGGTTCAGGTATTGGTGGAATGGATACATTTGAAGAACAACATAGAAAGTTTATGGAAAAAGGTCCAAAACGAGTAAGTCCATTTTTTGTTCCGATGATGATTTCAGATATGGCGTCAGGTCGCGTATCAATTGAAACAGGAGCAAAAGGAATAAACAACTGTTCAGTAACTGCTTGTGCATCAGGAGCAAATTCAATTGGAGATGCATTCCGTGCCATTCAATATGGTGATGTGGATGCAATAATTGCTGGAGGAGCAGAAGCGACAATAACAGATATGGCGTTAGCTGGATTCTCGAATATGACAGCTCTTTCGACAAACGCAGATCCAAGTAAGGCAAGTCGTCCATTTGATAAAAATCGTGATGGATTTGTTATTGGAGAAGGTTCTGGTATTCTAATTTTAGAAGAATTAGAACATGCACTAGCTCGTGGCGCTCATATTTACGCAGAGTTGGTTGGATACGGGGCAACAGGAGATGCACATCATATTACAACGCCTGCACCAAACGGAGAAGGCGGTCAACGTGCGATGAAACTTGCAATTAAAGATGCAGGAATTTCAATCGATGAAGTTGATTACATTAACGCACACGGAACTTCTACGTATTACAATGATTTGTATGAAACACAAGCGATTAAAGCGGTATTCGGAGAACATGCATACAAATTAGCTGTGAGTTCTACAAAATCGATGACGGGTCATCTATTAGGTGCTTCAGGAGCGATTGAAGCCATTTTCTCAGCATTAGCGATTCGAGAAGGAGTTATTCCTCCAACAATGAATTATGAAACGCCTGATGAAGAATGCGACTTAGATTATGTGCCAAACCAAGCACGTAAACAAGATGTGTCTGTTATTTTATCCAATTCTCTTGGATTTGGTGGACATAATGTAACACTTGCATTTAAAAAATATAAAAAATAAAAAATCGCCTTTTAAGGCGATTTTTTTAATAGGAAAATTCAGAAAAAAGATCATTAAATATATCTTCTTTATCTGAGAAATACTTGTCTTGGATAATTTGTTGATACAAGAGAGAGAGCGGTTTATAAAAACGGTAATACAAAATTTCACCTGTTTCATGATTAAATATTAAATCTGAAGACGTTTTACTTCCAGTTGAATTAATGTTGCATTTGACAAATCGGTTATGAAGATAATCATCGAGATTCATATGCGTGTGTAGTACAACGTCATTGGAAATTTGTGCAGAAAAGTCCATCGAAAATTGATCTGATTTATTGAATGTATTTAACTCATTTAATTGTTCAAATCCATTATTAAAGTGATCAACAAACGAATAAAGAGATTCAGAGAATTCATATTTAGATAACACATAATAAATATCTACTGCGTTAATATTTTCAAGCGCTTGTTTTAATTTTTTTAAATCAGGAGGCGAAAGAACGCCTACTAAACGCAAGCGATTTTTATCAAATACGTCTTTAAAATGTTGATGAATTTTGTTCGTTTGTGTATCAAAAAAGTGTTCGGTGAACGTGTGCGTAATTTTTTCATAATAAAAGTCATTTTTAGCATAAAGCAAGTCTGTTTGAGAACGAGTAAAATGATGAAACAAACAATAGTTCGCAAATTTCTGGTACCTTGGATGACGAAGGTCAAATTTTTGAATGAACTTTTTACGCGAAAGAATGGAGCATAATGCCTGTTCTGTTTGGGTATCTTTTGTTTTCATAATACTTTCAACGCGTTCTTTTGAATAAACATGCTGATTAAAAAAAGACTGAAGACGATGAAAACTATCAGGTTCAATTGTAAAATCGCTGTATTTTTTTTCAAATGCAATAAGGCGACGACATGAACCTAATGGATTATCGGTTACACCAAAAACGAGTTGTTTATTTGCAATATCTTCTAATGCTTCATTTGTAGCAAAGGTTTGGATTCCGTCATAGTAAAATTCACGAAATCGAAAATCAAAATGATTAACAATGTTTGCTCCAAGCGAGGTAAAAATTAATTGAACAGTGTATCCATTGTATTCAAAAGATGTCACGGTAACAAGTCGTTCTTTAAAATAATGTTCCTGTGAAGAATCGCTATAAATGGACATATGAGATAAATTAAAATGTTTTAAAATAGAAGCGTAAGCGTCCGCTGAATAAAGAATAAAAATATCCACGTCTTTAAAAGGTCTATTCATATACAAATCACTAAGACATCCTCCTGCTAAACAAGTGTTAGGTTCTATGTCTTTTATTTGCTGGATGATCTTTTCAATGGGTTCTGGTATGGTCACATCTACTGGTTGAAACTTCATAAACTCATCCCTTTCTTTTTTTTATATATCCTTATTATAACAGAAAAAACATTGACATTAAGTCAATGTTTTTTGTTTTTTTTCAGTATCTAACCATTGGTTTAAAAGCAATTGATAAGGACGTATATGGTTTTTTGGAGTAGGTGTTAAAAAACATAACGTCTCTTTTTTTTGATGATAGATCGCCTCACCTAACAATTCTTTTCCTTTATAAAGAGAAAGCATGGTTAAATGATTTTTTACAAAATCGTCTGGATCAAAGTCTGAATAAAGAGAAACACGATTTGTTGCAATGATGTGTAAAGGTTTATCAATCAGATTTAAAAGCGTTTGTTGAAGGTATTTATACCCAGAAAATTGTTCCATAATTTCTGATAAAATCGTCGAAAGAATAGGCGACTCGTTGTTTTTATCTGTAGGAAAAATCTTTTCTCGAAACGTCGAATAAGTTTCATTGCGCATGTGACTGAGATGAATCATTAATTTTTTCACATAGTCAGGACCTTTTAAATGGAGTAAGCGAATTCGCTGTTTTTTTACAAAATTTCGAAGATTCCCTTCAAACTTTTGTAATTGTTTTTCATAAAAATTCATTGAAATAGTATTTATAGCAGCTTCAGCTGTATAATCGTTTTTCTTTAATAAATCTTCGACTGTTTGACGAGAAAGAAAATCATTTAAAAACGTATATTCAAAGAGTTCAGGATATAAAGGAAAAACATTTGATAAAAAATTACTTGAATTTTTTGACGGGTTTTCTAATACATCTTCTAGTTCTTCTAAGGAACATTTAGTGTTTTTGCTTCTTTCCTCGTAAGAATGATAGTTCTGTAATCGTTCATAACTAGTAGGTTCAACTGAGAAGTTGGGATAGCGCTCTTTAAATCGATTTAATCGTTTCATGCTTCGTTCTGGTTTATCTGTTATGCCAAATACAAACTGTTTGTTTTGGATATCCTGTAAGGCTTCTTGAGAAGCGAATGTATGTTTTCCGTCGTAATAAAATTCTCGAAAACGAAAATCAAAGCGGTGTGCAGGGTTGGTGGTAAAATTCATAAAAATAAATTGAATGTTATATCCTTCATAAGAAAACGAACGTACATCCACTAATCCATGTTCAAAATAATGTGCACTTGCTTTATCGGCATATGCTTTGTCATATTCTTTGATATCAAAAAAATCATTGATTTTTTGATATTTCTCTACGTCATATTGAATAAAGAAATCTACGTCTTTAAAAGGCGTGTTCATATAAAGGTCGCTTAAGAATCCTCCTGCTAAATAAACGTTTGGTTCAATAGAAGCGATGTCCTGGAACAATGATTCTATTTTTTGTGGAATGCTAACATTGACTACGTTAAAATGCATATTAATCTCTCCTTATTGAAACATGGAACGAATCCGTCGTTGTTGAATATGAGGTTTCATGGATTTTTCAACTTCTTTGACCAGGTTGGCTAAAGAAGAAGAGTGACATGAAATGTTCCATTCTTTTAACATAAACGAAAAATGTTTTTGTTCATAAATAAATGAAAACGATAATACTTCTCCAAATGCCACAAAATGCTGTGTTTGTTTATTTAAATACGCATTGGGATAATCTTTTTTTATTACCTGTAACAAGTGATCAATCGCTTCGTTCATCTCTTCTTCTTTTTGTTGTAAATGTTCATAAAACGTTTCTGCTTCTTGCTGGGTAGTTAACGTAGTATAAACGGTTTGTTTATTTTCATCATGGACAATTATGTGTTCGTTGGTTAAATCAAATGTAAAAAACAAAGGATAAATAAAGCGTGAATGCCACGAAATGTTTCCGCTCACGCCTATCATGGCTCCGTGAAAAGAAGAAAACCAATTCGATAGTTTGGTTGTTTTTTCGCCAATTGGAACAATGGCGTGAAAACGAGGATCGTTGTGAACAATAAGCGCTTGAATATTGCTTTGTTCTTCTACATATGAACAAAAATGTTGAAAAAGTAGTTCTTCTTTTCGAATTGTTCCTTCGTATAAAGTAAATGAAATAGATGAGTTATATTTTTTTAGTTTAATTGAAAAAAGATCGCCATATTGATAATCGTCATACTCAAATTGTGAACTCATTTTTACTTTTTTTGATAAATTCACGTGTTCTGGAAAATCTTTTTCTACTTCTTTTGCATAATTCATCAGCCATTGCTGCATCGTTGTTCCTCCCTTTTTTCCTTTTCTTTATTGTATCATGAAAAGTATGGTAAAATGAAAAAAACAAGAAAGGGCTGAAAAGGATGAATAAAAAAGAAATATGGGAAACATTTATTTCGCGTATTCGAGTAAAAGAGTTATTGTTTTTTAAAAATTTAAATCAACCGATAGGAGACATTTTTATCAATTCAACTTTTTTAAAAATGGAACACACGTTTTTATCAGAGCAGGTGAAAGAATTAGGCGTGTATAAAGGGACGATTAGAGATATTATTTTGGATGTTCATGTTCTGTTAGAAAAAGAAGAATATCGAATTCGCGTTGGAAAAGCATTAGATATAGGGATTTGGAACGAAACAAAAAAAGTAAAAATAATTCTAGAAGGGGAAGAAGATGATGATATAGAAAACATCAATCATATTGATGAGTTGATGGAAACTTTTTTAAATACGTACATCCAAAAACAACATCTTTCAACCAAGGCTTTTGATCTTAATGAAGTGTTGAAAGCGCAATACGAAAAACTGCAAAAGGAGAATATATGATGAAAAAAAGAAGCCTTAAGGCTTCTTTTTTCTTTATTATACCAAAAAAAATACACAAGAATAAAAAATACGTTATACTTAAATCGCAAAAAAACGAAGAAAGAAGGAGATTGCATGTCAAATAAAGATGATTATCACTACTATTCCGATAATGAATTAGAAGATGCGTACCGAGATTCCACTTTCCCTGATAATGATGCAAGAGATGAAATGGAAAGGCGCGGATATGAATTAGCGGATAATGGCGAATTTGTAAAAAAAGATGATTTGGAAGAAGAAGAAAAAACAAATAAACGAAACGATGATGAATATGAAGATGACGATAGCATTTATGAAAGTTCGGATGATGACGAACTAGAAGAAGCATCAGGTTGTTTCGGCTGTTTTGCTTTTCTTATTGTAGTAGCCGTATTTATTGTTGTCGCTTATATCTTATTTAAAGCCATGATTTAAACCTTCATTACCCAAAAAAAGTAGGAAATAAACCTACTTTTTTCTTTTTTTTAAAAAAAGATGAAAAACGTTCTTGTTTTTGCAATATTAGCCATATTATAATGAATTAGTATTTTATAAAAAAACAGAATAAGTCAACGGGGGATACACAGTGAAAACAAGTAAAATTGTCGTAACAGGTATGGGAATTGTGGTACCTAAAGCGAAAAACACCAAAGAATTTAGCGAAATGCTTCAAAACGGAACGTGCGGATTATCAATAGTGGAAGAAATAGGTCCTGAAGGAGAATCCATTGTTGGAGGAATCATTGAAGATGAGTATATGTCAATAGACGGAAAAAATTATAAACGATATCCTAAATTTTCTCGTATTGCGATTGCTTCTGCAGAAGAAGCAGTAGAAATGGCAAAAGTAAATAAAGCGTTCCCTAAAAGAACGACCGTTGTGGCGTTTACATCTACAGGCGGAATCAAAGATGTAGGGTATTGTCAAGATCTCGTTTCAACAAAAGAACTTCGTCGATACCCTATTCATGCAACAGCGCTTGGAAATAATCATAGCATTGCAACAGGTGTAGCTTCTCATTTTGGTATTCAACATCAAGCTTTTACCATTAATGATAGCTGTAATGCGGCGATGGATGCTTTATTTATGGCAAAAATGTTACTGGAATCTAACCAAACCGATATGGTTGTATTAACAGGAGCTGAAACGCCTATTTCTGAAGTGATGGTTTATTCATTTAATAAAACAAGAAATGTATTATATAACCAATCAGTAGATGAAGCAGGAAAACCTTTTTCCTCTACTTCTAAAGGTTTTGTTATGTCTGAAGGAGCGGGAACGCTCATTTTAGAACGTGAAGAAGATGCACTAAAACGAGATGCAGATATTCAAGGTTCTATAAAGCGAGTGGCTTTATCATTTGATTCTGTATCTATTTTGCAATCAGATCAAACGGGTGAAGTGTTGTATCGCGCGATGGATGAAGCATGTGGAGAAGATGTACCTGATTTTATCAACAGTCAAGCGTTAGGTTTAACGGAAAATGATACAATTGAACAACGAAACTATCATAAAAAATTTGATGGAACAGTCCCTATTACAACCATTAAAGGGCATGTAGGGCAAGCGCTTGGAGCGGTTGGTATGATCCAAACCATTTCCTCAATTATTTCCATGAAAGAAGGGTTTATCCCACCTACCATTCGAACGGATAAAGTAGGATATGAAGAATTACCTATTGTTTCGGAAACACGTTATCAAGACGTATCAAGTGTATTGATCACATGTCATGGATTTGGTGGAAACAACGGATGTGTATATTTAGAAAAATGAAGAAAAAGTGCCTAAACATAGGCATTTTTTTTCTTTATATTCTTTCCAAATACCTATTATGGATATATAATTATAATGATACGAATATTCCCATTAAATAAGAAATAAGAAAAAAGGTGAAAAGGTTGATATTATTATTGGTCGTATTTATTAGTATGTTTCTAGGTATTTTAGGATTGCAAATGTTTAAATTTTCCAAATTAACACCATTTTCATTAAGCTTGGCAGGTATTATGATGTGTGAATTAGTTTGGCTTTGGTATGTCGGTATTTTATATGTACCCGAAATGTTGGATGAGCAAACCATTGAATGGATTTTTCGTATTATGCGTATAGGTTCTCTTTCATTTCCTACGATGATTTTCTTTAACTTAACAGAAACATTGGTGTATTCTCAAGAAAAAATTGGTTTTCTGAATAAACTATTTACGCGAAAAAATGTGTATCGTTATATGGTTATTACCGTTATTCTTTATGCATTGAACTGGACATCGATGACAGTTAAAGAAATGAAGTTAGTATCATTAGGCGGATTTGATCATTATTACCCCGTTTATGGTGTACTTGGATTTACGCAATTTTTGCAAACACTCTCGATTGTTGTGTGGTTATCTTGCGGTGTGTATATGGCTCTTAAAATGAAGAATGAATATTTGAAAGCGTTCCATTCACGTTTTAGTGTAATAGCAATCCTTGGTTCATTTATGGGGCTTATGAATTTTATCGAAGGAGCCGTCATTTATGCAACATTATTATCAGCCGTTATATTTACAGTAGGGATTATGTATGCTTTTCATCATTTTCGTGAGAAAGTCATGGAACATGAACGAAAACTTGAAATTGAGAAAATAAAAATGGAATATGTCGGATATGCAACATCAAGTTTAATTCATGAAATTAAAAATCCGCTAACGGTTGTTAATGGGTACTTTCAACTTATTCAACAACAAGAAGGATTGGATGAAAATATTAGGCGAATGATTAAAATTACAGATAATTCAGCAAAACATATTGAAAATGTCTTAAATGAATTTGTTAAATTCGTCAATACAAAAGAAATAAAATTGGAATATCAAAGTGCAAATGCACTCATTAAACAAACAATGGATATGATGAAAATTAAAAGTGATGAACGAAATATAATATTGCATAACTTGGAAGAAGATCAGGAAATTACATTAGCTTTTGATACATCTCGCATTTCTCAAGTATTGATTAATCTTTATAAAAATGCCATCGAAGCAATGGAAGATAATGATGGAGAAAAACATATTTATACCAAATTATATTCTTCAGGATATAATTTGCATGTAGAGATAAAAGATACAGGAAATGGCATTCCAAAAGAAATGCTCGATACGATATTTAAACCCTTTAAAACGAATAAAGAAAAAGGTACGGGGCTTGGATTATCTATTTGTCAGAACATTATGTTGGCTCATAAAGGAGAAATTAGCATTAAAGAAAGCAACGAAAATGGAACTACGTTTCTTCTTACCTTACCAATCGAAGACTATTCAACTATGTTTATTAAATAAAACAGCCTTTTGGCTGTTTTTTTCTAAACATAGTTGTTTTTTTCTTTTATATGAAATATACTATACATAGATGTTCGAGGTATAAGGAGGAAATAAATCGTGAAAATTGATAAAGAATTACTAAAAGGAAGTAATATTCCTGTTATTTTACAGGCGTTATCAGAAAAAGAAATGTATGGATATGAATTAATTAAACACATTGAAGAAAAAACAAATGGAATCTTTTTATTTAAAGAAGGGACGCTTTATCCATTGCTGCATAAATTGGAGTCAGAAGAAGCAGTTGTTTCGTTTTGGGAAACAGTAGATGGACGAAAACGAAAGTACTACAAATTAACGAAAAGCGGTCAAAAAATGTTAGCGAAAAAGAAAAAAGAATGGGCGTTTTTCAAAGGAATTATCGATACAAGTTTAGGAGGGAAAACCATATGATTCAATCCTTTTTACGTGATGTTTGTTCATATGTTTCGAACAAACAAATGCATGATGTAATTCGAAAAGAGCTCGAAAGTCATATTTTTGAATTAATGGAAGAATATAAAGAAAATGGAATGAATGAGAAAAAAGCAGAGAAAAAAGCGATACAAATGATGGGGGCGCCAAAAGAAATTGGACAACGATTTGAAAACGTATATGCACCGAAATTTAATTGGAATTGGTTAATCCTGTTAGGGATTGTGTGTATAGGTAGTATAGGATTTTTAGCAGTTGAAGGATTAAAAGATATGCATTCGCAGGCACGTTTAGATTACAATGATCCGCTTTATTTTGCGAAAAGGCAAGCAGGAAAAATGCTTATAGGGATAATCGTAATGGTGATGATGTTATTTCTTGATTTAGCGAAAATAAAAAAGTATGCCAAATCTTTGTATATATGCTCTTCGTTGCTCATAATAAGTTTAATTGTTTTAAATAAAATGGATGTAAATGCATTTGATTCGTATAGAGTGCCTATCGGTATTTCCTATCTGATTATTCCTTTATTAGTAGGGTTAGTGGGTATATTCACGACAAAAAAATGGTGGCAATGTGCGCTTTATATCGGTTTTACATATGTACTGTATATTACGTGTGTTCGAGAATTTAAACAGCTTGTGATATGTGCCATTGTATTATATGTATGTGTGTTGTTCTCTTCTATGTCTTTGCGATACAAACTAGGTTCATTTGCTGGATTAACAGTGTTAAATGGTTCATTGCTACTCATAATGAAAATATGGTATCCAATTTATTGGAAAATATTATGGGTCTTTTTAAATCCTTATCAAGAGCCTGATTATTGGAGTTTTCAACAAATATTATCACTTGATTTATTAAAACATTCAACGATGATTGGAAAAGGGACGGAACTTTCTTATAAAGGAAATCTTCCTGAAACACATACGGAATTTTTATTTTCGTATCTATCCCATGAAATAGGTTGGTTAATTCCTTTAGCTGTTGTTTTTGTTTTTTCTATTTTGTTGTTTCATACAGTGAAACGTCATATAAAATCATCTTTTTCGTATGAAAAAATGATATCAATGGTTTGTGTAACACTTCTTTTTGTTCCATTTTTGTGGAATGTGTTAATGCAGTTTTCGCTAATGCCACTTGAACGAATTCCGATGCCATTTATTAGTTATGCGGGGTTACGTTGCAACTTTTATTTTATTTTAATCGGTCTTTTATTTAATTTAGAACGAAAAAAATCCCTTTATAAACATACGCTATCAATTGATTGATAGCGTATGTTTTTTTATAAAAATAGAAAAATGATGTTATACTTTGTTATATAAAACAAAAAAAGGAGAATCGGTGCATGTACTATTACCGTATAGAAAAAAGAATATATAACGGAGAATCCATTTTTGTATATGTTCAACATGAACAAAAGTTTTCAACTAATGAGTTTGAAGGTCATCTTTATGAATCATTTGTAGAATGGGTACGTAAACAACCAAATCGTTTAGCGCTTGTAGCAGGAAAAGAAAAAGATTACGTTGATCATCTTGATGAAGTGGTGCCCTTGCTAGAAAACAAATTTGGATATGAGCTGCTAAAACCAAGATGTCAAATACGTTATCAAGCAGTAAGAGATGAAGAAATTACTATAGGTTATTATATTGAAGAAGATTTGGTGAAAAAAGATCCATTTACAATGGATCAGATCAAGGAAAATGAAGCGGAAGCTACCAAAGTAGCATCCGTCGTTTACATGATCGATGAAGAATACGGAGTTAGACACATGTATCCGCTTTTGCACAGTGAAAACTATTCAAAAGAAAACTTTTTTTCTCATCTAGAACAAACAAGACAAGAATTGATTATAGAAAGAGAACATAAACCGATTATTGGAATAGAACTTGCGCATAAATTATGCGAAAAATTCGGATATAAGCCAATAACGGTCGAAACGACCGCTTTTTTTGAAGAAGAAGGAGAAGAAAAAGGGAATCGATTCGGTTTTATCACAAAGAAAACAGGAATTGTTTCGTTTGAAAACGATTATCCGTATCGAAGAGATTCTGAAGAAGAGTATTTAACAGACGGAGATCCTGCGTTGGTAGAGTATTATTTTTCAAAAAATAATACGAAAAAAGAAAAACCCCGCCTCGCTAGAGTGGAAGGGAAATGGTACGCTTTTTGTGAATATCGATACGGAAATTATCGTACAAGAATAGAAGAAAAAGACGTAAAAAAAGTCATGTACCGAGAACAAGGTGAAAGTAGTAAAGTAGAAGAAATTATTAATTCATTTGATTATCGCTACGAAAAAGCCGTAAAAGAAGGAATGGAAAATTCGATCATGCTCGAAAAGCCAATTGACTTAAGTTATGATTAAAAGGAGAAATGTGTATGTTTTATTATCGTTTTCAAGAAATTCGTTACGATGAAAGTTTTTTCATCTATTTGGAAAATGAAAAAAAATATAACAAAGATGAATTCCAACAACATGTGGAAGAGGCTTATTTTTATTGGTTAAAAAAGCATCCAGATAAGCTTCGCTTGCTTACAACGGAACAAACCGAACACTTTACAGATCGTTTGAATGAAGTACTGCCTATTTTAAAAAAGAAGTTTGGATATGCATCGGTGAATGTTGAACAAACATTGGAATACGAAACAGAAGAGCATGTGCAACAGATAAATGGACTATTTAAAACCATTGATCTAGTTAAAAAAAGACAATTTACGTCCGCGCAAATTGTTGAAGAAGGAAGAGTAAATATTCAAAAAGATTATGGAACGTACTTTAACGAACGGAAGTTTCGTAAACGAGGAAAAGAGTTGTTAAAAGAAAAAGAATATTATCTTTATCGAATAAAAGAAAAAGATGGTGACTTTTGTTATCTTTATCCGTTAATTCATGCTAATCGCTGGAATAAGATGGAGTTTTGTAAACACTTGAACGTTGCTAGAAAGATATTAAAAGAAGAAAAAGGACCAAAACCAATTATCGGAATTGATTTAGCGAAAAAACTATGTGAACTTTTTGATTATGAACCAATATATGTAGAAGTGACAGCTAAATGGGAATTTCTTGCTGAAACGATTCCAGATAAAAATCGATTTGGATTCGCTTTTATGAGCACTGGACGTGTCGAATTTGAAGAAGAATATTGGTATAGACGAGATGCTGAAGAAGATGAAATGATCGAAGGTGATCAAGATGAATTTATTTATTATTTTTCGCTAGCTCATTGTCAAAATGAAGAACCTAAGTTAATTAAAATCAATAAAAAATGGTATGCTTATCACGAAAGAAGACGTGGTCATTTGCGATCGAAAATAAAGCAAGAAGATGTAAAAATGATTTTTCGAAGCTATCATGATTGGAATTATAATGAATATTTATCAGCGAAGTATTCGCTGTATTACGAGTTAGTAGAAGAAGCGATTGATCGATCCGCTTCAATGAAAAAACCAAAGAAAGTAAAATAAAAACAAGACGAAAATGCGTCTTGTTTTTTTATATATATTTTTTGATAAGGTCTATCATTTGTTCTATTTCAGTGTGATCGTTTGGTTCGGAAAGAGAGTGAAGTTGTTTGAGCATACTGAGAAGTTTTTCTTTATCTCCAATGGACATGATATGACTTGGTCTGTTAGCTATTTCTGTTTGATGATTGCGAATGCCTTGTACCTCGACTACAAAAAGCCAATGTTTTTAAACCTGCCATGGAACTGATATATGGTATAATTAAGTTAAAAATGTGAGGAGAATTTAAATAATGAAAATTTGGGGATTTTTATCAATAACTTTAGCTATTGTTTCAGTCTGTTTATGGTATTTATATATTAAAGATATTTATGATTTTCTTTCATATGATTGGAACTACGGGATTATAGGAATAAATGTAATTGCAATGTTTTTTTCATTTCTTGTGAAAAAAAGAAGTTTAAAAGTCATTAGTTTTATGATAAATTTGGTTTTATTTTTCTTCCTCGGAATGGGTTCGGTTGTCTTGAAATTATTTGGAGGAGTTGGCTATTAAAAATAACTTTTTAGGGAGAAATGGAAATGAAAAGCATTCAAATTAAAGATGAAATAGTATTTGCTGAGGAAATTATTGGTCAAAAAATTGAAGAAGAATTGGAAAATACAATCGCTATGATGAAAGAATTAGGATATAAAGTAAGGTATGAAAGAAAAAGAAGTATTCAAATTATATTTGAATATAGTGGAAAAAGAACTTTCATTATAGATATTTTTACTCATCCTAAAAAAAATACAATTTTAAATATCATGTTAGGGTGTGATATAATCAATTGCTCAGATGTTGTGAAAAAATCATATAAAAAACAATACGGTGCTAATTGGGGATGCAGTTCCAGAGAATTAAACGGTGATCTTGTCACCCCTATTACCTTTTTGCAAACACAAAAAACACGACTTTTATTAAACAAATAATCATCTGCTTTGCAGATAATTATTTAAAAAAAGACATTCCACCATACTAAAAAAGAAAGGCTATGCCTTTCTTTTTTAGTATGGTCCAAGATCGACAATTTCTCCTTTTGGAAGATGTGGGTTGAACAACTCTTTTTCAGACAATGTTGAAATATATACCTCGATTCGTTCTTCTTCTTTTGTTTCCACTGGGATCCAGTGAAGACCTGCGCGCATAACATATTTATCATCTTTAATTACACCAGGAGTGACTTCTTGTTTGGTATAAGACATTTTACCTGTAGATGTAAAAATAGGGTTTCCGTCTTCGTCTAGTTTTACAATATTTGCAAAAACAGGTTGAAAACAATCTTGAGTGAGTTTTAACACATTATCTAAATCGGATAAAACAGATGGGATCAACAAATTTGTTGTTTTATCTCGTTTATACTGTGTATAATGAAACATTTCTAATTTGATATAGCCATGTATTGGACGCTCTTCAATTGGAAAAGCGACGGATAAAATGACACGCATAGCATTTTCAAATTGTTTGACGTCTTTCGGTTTAATTAATCGTTTTGAACCATCTCTTCCTGTCGCAATTTTCAATTGTGTTTTCACTCGCCCCCGAAATGGGAATGTGACTTTAAATACTTTTTTCTTTTTCATTTTTCCACCTCTTATGTATAAAACGTTCTTTCATTATACTAAAATTCCTGAAAAAAAACACACGAATGATTATTCGTGTGTTAAAATAACGCCATCTTATAAAAGAAAGAAGGATGAATAGATGATGGATTTAATGAGAAATATTGCACAAGATGTGGCGATTGATACAATGAATATTGTTTTTAACACGGCAAGCTCGATTGGATTGCAATCTCTTTACCCGACTGAGTTAAATACAAAGATTATGGAAACATTTAAGATTACGCAAGAAATGAATATGGAAGAAATGATGGAAATATTAGAGAAAAATAAAGAAAAACTAATTCAGATGTATCAAAGTGAAGTAAAATAAATACAGTATTAATAACAAAAAACGAATCCATTTGGATTCGTTTTTCTTGTATAATGGAAATAGACAATAAGAAAAGGGGAATGGTGATGAAACAATTTAATATAAATAAACAAGAAGACAAATGGGAAATTGAAGTAGGAACATTACAAGGTACAGAAGATGAAATAGAAGATTACATTCGGGCACTGCGACGTCAAGTTGAAAATGCAATTTTAGGAGAAAAATATAAAAAACAAGGTTGGATTACACTGCATACGCATTTAGAATATGGCGATTGGCGAGATGAAGAGTTCATGTTAGCTTTTACCATTCCGTATGATTGGTTATTACGTGTACTGGAAGAAGAAGAGGAAACACTGAGGGCTTTGTTAGAAACAGAACTACAAGATCGAGAAATTTATGTGCGAGCAAAAAATGAAAACGTAGTAATAAAAGAAAAAGAAATTGTAACAGAAAATAAATAAAGAACGCTTACGCGTTCTTTATTTTGCTTCTTTAAATAGCTTTTGTTCTTCTATTGATTTAAAAAAACGAAACGCGCTGTCAGCATTTATTTTTGTATCATTATCTAATAAAAAATGTTTCGTTTCTTCATCATATCCGACAATTGTTCTTCCGATAAATTGTTCTTTGAACAATTTATTGTGATAATTATTTTTTTCTTGTGCAATCAATGCAGATGCTTCATGTATATCATTTGAAATTTTTTCGATAAATTCTCCGATTAGAAAATGATCATGATCTGTAAAAAATGCTTTGGAACGAGAACGTTTTCCTGAATAATATCTAAGCCAATGATTATCGCATTGGGAAGAAAAAGAAAAATTATCTAATACATAATGAATGTTAAAAAAAAGTTTAATGGAAAATACAACATTAGACGAATCAAGGAATGTCGTCTTAAAAAAGAGTGTTAATATAGGCTTTTTCTCATCTAGATAACTTGCAAAAAAACGAATATTGTTCATAAACGCAAACGCCTCTGGCGACAATTCGTTAATCCAGAGAATACGTACTTGTTTAAAAAGTTCGTTCCATCTTTGATTCCATTTTTCCATTTGTTCCATTTTACTTTCCCCACTTTCTCTTAGTGTTTCCCTTATTATACCAAAAAAAGGCACCGCTAGGGTACCTTTTTCTTAAGAGAAAGAGCGGTTGCGTTTAAAGATGTATATCTGCGACAAACACCTCATTTTCAAAGTAATCCTATCGTTATAAAACGTAAGTTCCTTTGCGCATCGTTACCATCCCCTTATTAGTGGAAAGAATATTTTCTTTCCTTAGTACTAGTATAACCGTTTCGAAAATTAATATACATTTTATAAAAAAAGAAATGCTATGCATTTCTTTTTTTAATCAATGATGATTTGGTTGATCTCACGTAAAATATCTCCGCGACTAATAATACCTACGACTTTTCCTTCGTTATCCACAACAGGAATACGTTTATAATGATATTTCGCTAAAATGGCTAATGCTTTTTCCATATCTTCGTGTGGATGAAGTGTCATAACTTTTTGATGATGTTTGATCACATGTGATAAAGGCTCATGTGTACGTCTTTTTAACGAATCCAGTAATTCTTCTTTAGGATTGTAAAAAACAAATGTAAAGAAATCATAAACACTTTCTTCATTTGGATTAACAAAACGTAATAGATCTCCATCGCTTACAATTCCTACCAATTTATTTTCAGCATCGACAATTGGAACGCCTCCTATTTTATGTTGGACAAGTGTTTCTAATGTTTCTTTTACACTGCTATCTTTTTTTGCTACGATAACATTCGTTTTCATAAATTGAGATACTTTCATTTTTATCACTCCTTTACTTATTTTTCACTGTACTCCCTTTTTTAAAAAATGCAAGAATTGTTATCTAAAAAACCAACCGAAACTCTGTTTCGGTTGTATAATAAAGGTATTATAAAAGGAAAGAGAGAGTGGAAGAAATGGAAAATTTAACTGTTCAACAAGCAGGAGATTTACTCGTGAAAGCCGTTCAGTATAAACTGGGTCACGGAGTAAACATTGTAAAAGGTGGATATCATGAGGCTGAATATGAAATGATCATTGATAAAAATTTTTATCTTACGATGAAAACCGAAAAAATTAATATCATAGAGGAAATGGAAATCGTGCTAAAAGATGAGCAATTCGAATTTCGACCTTTTACTTTTAACCATTTTCTTCAAGGGAAAGCGGAAGAAACTCCTATTAAATGGATTCAAAAAGGACCATGGGTAACGATTCTTGAAAAAAAGTTAAACGATATTCAAGAATCTTATGATTTTTTTGTGCAACAAGAACAAAAAAGAAAGAACAATCTTAGTAATTATTTTAAACAATTCTTTCCAAAAGAAGTAAAACAATACGAAAAAGACTTATCTTTTTATGAACTTAAACGAGACTTATTCATATTGAGCAACAACCCTCATTCTGGTGTAAAAGTGAATAAACAAAAGAGTTATGGTTTTAATGGTGGCGGCACGTACGAGTTCGATTATTTTTCTATTTTTATCGATCAGGTGACAATGAGTGTAGATGAAATGAAAATTGAATTACGCGATCCATACAAAACATATGTTTTGTATGATGAAATCGTAAAAGAAAAACCTACGATTATATTGGAAGAAGACTATTGGAAACATGTTCTTATTGATTGCATGGAAAAAGCAAAAAAGAAAGTAGAAGACGCTCTTTGTCAGCAATATCAAAAAGAAATTGTTCATTTTACCAAAAAATATCGGTTGAAATCTTTCTAAGAAAGGATGAAACGTATGTTTTTTATTCGTCAATTGACCAACTTAATGAAAATGGCTGTTTCTTATGATATACATGAAGAAAAGGGAATAAAAAAGACCAATCACTCGGCGGCAACTATTCAACTTATTTGGGAAATAACTGATGATATTCAAATGCGAACGTATTATTATCAAAATACACATGGAATTACGACATTTGAAATCATCAGTAAAGACGAAATCTTGTTTTCTTATACAGATTTTTTGTCTCCTTTTAGAAAAGACGTGCCCATTAAATGGACAAAAAAAGGATCGTGGGAAAAAGTAATGTTAAACAAGATTGCTGAATTAGAAAAAGAATGTCAAGAAATCACACATGCAAATGAAAAAAAACAAAAAGAAATCAAAACGTATTTTGATCATTTGATTCAAAAACATAACGTGTCAACGAGTGCATGCCTGGATTATCGACAATTATCTTATATTGTGAATGAAGCCTGTAAAAAAGGTGTAATCGTTCGTGAAGAGCAGCGTATAAAAGACGCTGATTTGCTCGTAGGAGAATTGGAAGAAGGAATTTATTCCGATGACTATTTTTATATGGTAGTGATTAATCGTCACAGATATCCCTATGTTGTAATAAGTGTAAAAGATCAAATCTATAAATGGCTACTATTTAGCAATATGATTACACGAGATGTTCTGTTGGAATTAGAAGATCCTTATTGGACCTGTGCGCTTGTTGCGTATGAAAAAGAATTATTTGAACGAATCAATGAAGAATAGAAACGAGGTGACTGAATGTCTTTTTTTAAAAATTTGTTTAAGAAAAAGAAAAAAATCAGTCTTTCAGAATGTGAAATAACCTATGAGTCCATGATAAAATGTTTAAAAGAAGGAGAGTTGGTAGGATTAGTAACTAAAAAAATAACAAGGGATGAGACACTATATGAATTGGAAAAGATGAAGATAGAAGTAAAATCTTTTGATGAAAAAGAGCGTTTTATTACAATAACTTTAATGAAAAAATTATATAAAAAAGTTATTTTTCAAAATGTTGTTGAAATAGATAAAAGAATTGAAATAAAAGGTGTTAATTCAACTATTTTTAAGCAGTATATGAACGAAATAAAAGAAGAATGGGGAAAGAAAAAAGAAATAGAAGAAATGCAAGCTGCAGAACATTTCACAAGAAAATATCGATTAAAAACCTTTCAATAAAGTTGCCATAGGCAACTTTGTTATTACAAATGTAAAAAGGGGAATGAAAATGTTATTTTTAAAACACGCATTTAAGAAAAGGAAAAGTGAAGTCCTGCATCCCAAAGAAAAGAAGATAACAGAAGAAAAAATGACCATTAATCGATTAAAGCATGCGTTGGAAGTTGCAGTTGGTGAAGATATCGATAGTGACATTGAAGTAGGAAGTACGAGTAGAGGAATTCGAAAATATACGTATTCGTTTGATCGACATTTTATGTTAACCCTTATTAATTATGATTATATGGGAGAAATAAAAATAGAAGTAAGATTAAAAGATGATAAACATGAACTTGTTGCATGTGCGATGTGCATAAAAGAGCAAGATGTAACAGAAGAAACCATTGTTGTTTGGAGACAAAAAGGACCATGGTGCAAAATCATTGAAAATAAAGTAAAACATATTGAAGAAAAATATCAATATTTAAAAAAAGAAGAACAAAGAAAAAAACAAGAATTCCAAGCATATTTTTCGGGTTTTTTACCAAAAACAAAGAATGGACTTTCGCAATTTAGTATTCCTTACGGAACATTCATCAAATATTTGGAAAAAGGTAGAAAGTTAAATATAGTTAATCAAAAAAGGCAAAATTATTCAAACGGAACCCCTTTTCAAATTGTGTATGAATTACAATATATCAAAATAGAAGTAATTTGCCTTAGGAAAATGGAACCCTATCATGTTGATCTGAAAATAGCATTAATGGGAAATGAACTAAAAGATCTTGTTATTTTTGATAAAAGGGTGAATGTAGAAGAAGAGATTATATTGAAAGAATTTGGTTTTGATATTGTTGATTATTATATAAATAAACTAAAAGAAAAGATTAATTAAAATTGTTTAAAGTTGCCGTAGGCAACTTTTTTTCACCTGAAACTTTGTTTCAGGTGTATAATGGTGCCAAAGGAAAAAAGAGAGGGGCA
>Ga0207655_1000675_pt1 | contig 39901 bp, 40 predicted proteins | sample KBSM44metaG_FD_184398 | JGI IMG/M metagenome (GOLD analysis project Ga0207655, IMG submission 184398) | Miscanthus rhizosphere microbial communities from Kellogg Biological Station, Michigan, USA - KBS M4-4 metaG (SPAdes) (version 2) | ecosystem: Host-associated > Plants > Roots > Rhizosphere >...
CGACCATCCGCTCGCTTTTCGACGAGATCCTGCGCGGCCTGCGCATCGTCCACCAGTACAAGATGCTGCACCTGGACATCAAGCCGGCCAACATCTTCGTCACCGACGACGACCGCGCCGTGCTGATCGATTTCGGCGCCGCGCGCGAAGTGCTCAGCAAGGAAGGCATCTTCATCCGCCCCATGTACACCCCCGGCTTCGCGGCCCCCGAGATGTACCGGCGCGACTCGTCGATGGGCCCCTGGACCGACATCTACGCCATCGGCGCCTGCATCTACGCCTGCATGCAGGGCTATCCGCCCAACGACGCGCCGCGGCGAATCGAGAAAGACCGGCTCAGCCTGTCGCTGTCGCGCCTGCGCGGCGTGTACTCCGACAACCTGATCGAGGTGGTCGAGTGGTGCATGTCGCTCGACCCGCTGTCGCGCCCGCAATCGGTCTTCGCGCTGCAGAAGGAATTGAGCCGCGAAGGCGAGCGCCGCTACACCAAGCTCACGGTGGGCGAGAAAGTGCGCCTGTCGATCGACAACATCCGCTCTTTCGACAAGAAGAGCCTGCCCAAGGCTGCTGCGCCCACCACGCGCCCCGCATGACATCATGAAATTCTCCGTCTTCCAGGTCAGCCGCAAGGGCGGGCGTCTCAAGAACGAAGACCGCATGGGCTATTGCTACACGCGGGAATCGGGGCTGTTCGTGCTGGCCGACGGCATGGGCGGCCATCCGGAAGGCGAGGTCGCGGCGCAGCTGGCGCTGCAGACCATCGCTGCGCTCTACCAGCGCGAGGCCCGCCCGACCGTGAAGGACGTGAAGGCCTTCCTGGCCGAATCGGCCATGGCCGCGCACCAGCAGATCATGCGCTACGCGAGCCACAAGGCCATGCTCGACACGCCGCGCACCACCGTTGTCGCGGCCGTGCTCCAGGGCACCACCGCGACATGGATGCACTGCGGCGATTCGCGCCTGTACGTCGTGCGCGACGGCCGCCTGCTGGTGCGCACGCGCGACCACTCGCACGCCGAACGCCCCAAGCCGCACGGCTCGGACATGCCCGTCAACCGCAACCTGCTGCTGACATGCCTCGGCTCGCCGACCACGCCGCTGTTCGACATTGCGGCGCCGCTGCAGCTGCAGCGCGGCGACCGCATCATGCTGTGCTCCGACGGTGTCTGGGGCGTGCTCGACGACGAATTGATCGTGCACACGCTCTCCTCGGGCAAGCCCGTGTCCGATGCGGCTCCCGACCTCGCCGAGATGGCCCTGCGCAAGGGCGGTGCCCACAGCGACAACGTCACGCTCATCGCGCTCGAATGGGAAATGCCCGACAGCGCGGACGACCGCAGCGGCGTATCCACCGAGACCATCGAAGACGGCGTGTTCGCCTCGACCATCCAGGCCGGCATGCCGGCGTCGGACAACGAGATCGACGACCTCGACGAAGACGCCATCGAGCGCTCCATCGCTGAGATCAACGAGGCCATTCGCCGTTCCGCCGCACGCAAGACCTGAGCGCGCGCGGCTTTTCTTTTTTCTTTCCAATTCCCGAACAAATGACTGCTTTCACGCGAAGCGGCGGCCGCGCCGCCGATCAATTGCGACCGGTGCGCATCACCCGTGGCTTCACCATCCATGCCGAAGGCTCGGTGCTGATCGAGTTCGGCCAGACCCGCGTGCTGTGCACGGCCTCCGTCGAAGAGAAGGTGCCGCCGCACAAGAAGGGCAGCGGCGAAGGCTGGGTCACCGCCGAATACGGCATGCTGCCGCGCGCCACGCACACCCGCAGCAGCCGCGAGGCGGCCAAGGGCAAGCAGACCGGCCGCACGCAGGAAATCCAGCGCCTCATCGGCCGCTCGATGCGCGCCGTGTTCGACCTTGCCGTGCTCGGCGAGCGCACCATCCACCTCGACTGCGACGTGCTGCAGGCCGACGGCGGCACCCGCACCGCCGCCATCACCGGCGCCTTCGTGGCGGCGCAGGACGCGGTCAGCAAGCTGGTGGCCAGCGGCGCCATCGAGGCATCGCCCATCAAGGGGCACGTGGCCGCCATCTCGGTGGGCATCGTCGGCGGCACGCCGTTGCTCGACCTCGAATACACCGAAGACTCGGCCTGCGACACCGACATGAACGTCGTCATGACCGGCGCCGGCCACTTCGTCGAAGTGCAGGGCACGGCCGAAGGCGTGGCCTTCACTCGCGAAGAAATGAACATCCTGCTCGGCCTTGCCGAGAAGGGCATCGGCGAACTCGTGACCTTGCAGAAGCAGGCACTGCTCTCGAACTGACTCATGAAACTGGTTCTGGCTTCCAACAACGCAGGCAAGCTCGCCGAACTCCAGCAACTGTTTGCAGGGCTGGCCGTTACCCTGGTGCCGCAGTCGGCGCTGGGCGTGGGTGAGGCTGAAGAACCTTTCCGCACCTTCGTGGAGAACGCGCTGGCCAAGGCCCGCCACGCCAGCGCCGCCACTGGCCTGCCCGCCATCGCCGATGACGCGGGCCTTTGCGTCGATGCCTTCGGCGGCCTGCCGGGCGTCGACACCGCCTACTACGCCACGCAATTCGGCTACCCCAAGGGCGACGCCAACAATGTGAAGGCGCTGCTCGAGCAACTCGACGGCGTGGCCAACCGCCGCGCCGCGCTCGTGAGCACGCTGGTCGCGTTGCGCAGCCACGACGACCCCGAGCCGCTCATCGCCATCGGCCGCGTCGTCGGCGAGATCGCGCCCGCGCCCGTTGGCGACAACGGCTTCGGTTTCGACCCCGTCATGTACCTGCCGGCCTTCGGCAAGACCTTTGCCCAACTGCCGCCCGAGGTCAAGAACGCCAACAGCCACCGCGGCCGCGCGGCGCAGGCCATGTTGGCGCTGATGCGCGAGCGCTGGCTGTAATGGCCACCATCTTCCCGATCCAGCCGGCGCAGTCCACGGGAGCGCCGCAGGCCAACGACGTGCTGCACTGGATGCGGCCCGGTCCGTTGCAGCTCAGCGCGCTGCCGCCGCTGTCGCTCTACATCCACCTGCCGTGGTGCCTGCGCAAGTGCCCGTACTGCGACTTCAACTCGCACGAATGGCGCGCCGCGAGCGAAGCGGAGATCGACGGCATTCCCGAGCAGGCGTACATCGATTCGTTGGTGGCCGACCTCGATGCCGCACTGCCGCTCATCTGGGGCCGCACCGTCCACACCATCTTCATCGGCGGCGGCACGCCGAGCCTGTTTTCGCCGCAAGCCATCGACCGCCTGCTCGGCGATGTGCGTGCGCGCCTGAAGCTCACGCCCGATTGCGAGATCACGCTCGAAGCCAACCCCGGCACCTTCGAGCGCAATCGCTTCCGGGCCTACCGCGCGGCCGGCGTCACGCGCCTGTCGGTGGGCGTGCAGAGCTTCAACGACGAGCACCTGAAGGCGCTGGGCCGTGTGCACGATCGCGCCCAGGCCATTGCCGCGCTCGAAGAGGCTGCGAGCACCTTCGACACCTTCAACCTCGACCTGATGTACGCGCTGCCGGGCCAGACGCTCGAGGGCCTGGACGCTGATCTGTCGCAGGCGCTGGCGCTCGCGCCGCCGCACCTGTCGGTGTACCACCTGACCATCGAACCCAACACCTGGTTCGCCAAGTTCCCGCCGACCCTGCCCGAGGACGACATCGCCTACGCCATGCTCGACCGCATCACCGAGCGCACCACTGCGGCCGGCATGTCGCGCTACGAGGTGTCGGCCTATGCGCGCGAAGGGCACCAGTGCGCGCACAACCTCAACTACTGGCAATTCGGCGACTACCTTGGCATTGGCGCCGGCGCGCACAGCAAGCTGAGCTTTGCGCACCGCATCGTGCGCCAGGTGCGCTTTCGTGAGCCGCGCCTGTACATGGAGAACGCACGCGCGGGCGCCGCCGTGTCGCAGAGCGACGAGGTGGCGCTGGCCGATCTGCCGTTCGAATTCATGCTCAATGCGCTGCGGCTGAAGCAGGGCTTCACGCTGCCGCAGTTCAGCGAACGCACGGGGCTGGCAATGACGTCGATCCAGCGTGGATTGGAAGAAGCCGAGCGCAAGGGGCTCGTGGCGCGCGACCTGTTCCGTGTGTGGCCGACCGAGCGCGGGCTGGATTTTCTAAGCGATCTGCAGGCGATGTTCCTGCCCGATGACGCGTAGGGCAACGCCGTCGGCATAAAATCGACGGTTCCGGAGAGTTGGGTGAGTGGTTTAAACCAGCAGTCTTGAAAACTGCCGACGAGAAATCGTCCGTGAGTTCGAATCTCACACTCTCCGCCAGAATCAATCTGAGCAAGTTTCAAAAAGTCCCGCGCAGTTCATGTGACGGGACTTTTCCATTGAGAGATGCATCCGTTTTGGTCTAGCGGGAGCTGTCGCAGACTGCCACTAGCCAAGCTCCAAACATGGCATCAATCATGGTATTTTCTAGCCGATACCATGACCCTCACTGTTAAGGAAGGTCTGATCAAGAGCACGTTTCTTGCATGAAGGCCTGAACCCTGCACAGGAGCACGAGCGATAAGCCAGATCAGTTTTGCTGATGCGGAGCAAGCGGGCAAGAGGAAGAAGACGAGGCGCGAAGTCTTCCTTGCCGAGATGGAACTGGTGGTGCCGTGGAAGGCGCTGCTCAAGGTCATCGAGCCCCACTATCCAGTGGCAGGCCGAGGCCGTCGGCCCTACCCGCTGCAAGCCATGCTGCGCGTGCACCTGATGCAGAACTGGTTCGCCCTGAGCGACCCGGCGATGGAAGAAGCCTTGTACGAGATCGCCTCGCCTCGCGGCGCACGCTCGCCGGACTCGGTCTGGAGGCAATCCCCGACGAGACGACCATCCTGAACTTCCGCCACCTGTTGGAGGCCAACGATCTGGCCGAGGACATCTTCAAGCAGGTCAACGCCCACCTGACCAGGAAGGGGCTGCTGCTGAAGCGCGGCTCCATCGTGGACGCACCCATCATCGCCGCGCCCAGTTCCACCAAGAACAGCACGGGCGAGCGAGACCCCGAGATGCACCAGACGAAGAAGGGCAACCAATGGCACTTCGGCATGAAGGCGGACATTGTGGTGGATGCCGAGTCGGGCCTGGTGCATACCGTGACGGCGACGGCCGCCAACGAAGCGGACGTGGAACAGGTGGCTGACTTGCTGCACGGCAAGGAAGAGCAGGCGTGGGCCGACTCGGACTATCGGGGCGCGCAGGCGCGGGTGACGGGCGATGTGCAGTGGCACATTGCGGGCCGGCCCAGTGACATGGCGAAGATGCCCGAGGGACGAGCCAAGGCCAGAGCGCGCAAGAACGAATATGAGAAGGCCAGCATCCAGGCGAAGGTGGAGCACCCGTTCCGGGTGATCAAGCGGCAGTTCGGCCTCACGAAGGTGCGGTTCAAGGGGCTGGCCAAGAACACGGCGCACGTGATCACGCTGTTTGCGCTGTCGAACTTGTGGATGGCTAGAAGGAAGCTGGTTGCGATGATGGGACAGGTGCGTCCGCACGCGGCCTGAGGGGCGCTACGGGAGCCCTCAAACACATCGAATGCCAGTGCAACGGGCCTGCGAGCGCAGCTGCACAACACCCAGGCTTGTCATCAAATCAATTTACGACTTGATCGACGTTCCTTAATCGGCCCTGAGCGAAGTCACGGTACAACGCGTTCCGTGTCGGTCAGAAATTTCTCGCGTCGTGTGCGCTTCTTCTTCATCGCCTGCTCGGCGGGGCAAAGCTGCGTTGGTTCATCTCGATGGTGCTGTGATTTGCGGTACCTTCGCACATGCACATGCACATGCACATGCATATGCACATGCACATGCACATGCACATGCACATGCACATGCACATGCACATGCACATGCACGGGCCGTGCCCGCCGCGATCTATTGATCAGCATTTCTTTGGACTTCCATGCCCATGCTCGACGCAACGTCTACCGCCGTCACCCTGCTGTTGCTGGACGACCACCCTCTATACCGGACCGGTTTCGCTTTCGGCTTGCGCGCGCTGCGACCCGAGGTTCGGGTTCTGTGCGCCGGCACCCTGGACGAGGCCTTGGCACTCGCCGACGCGCAGCAGGTGCAGGGCGTGCTGATCGACATGCATCTCGGTGACCCGCAGGCTGGAGGTCTGGCCGCATTGGACGCCTTTGCCGGTCGTCACCCTCGCGTGGCGCGCATCGTTATCACGGGCGATACGCGGCCGCATCTGCCGCAGACCTGCCGCCAGCACGGCGCCCACGGCTTCCTTCGCAAGAGCGAGGATGCCCGGTCGATGTGGACGGCCATCGACGCGGCGCTCGATGGCCAGGCCCGCTGGCCGGCGCCGGAGGTGTCGGTGCAGGCGCAGGTGGCGCGGTCGGTGCGCCTCACGCCACGCCAGGCCCAGGTGTTGCAGCACCTGAGCGAAGGCATGAGCAACAAGGCCATCGCCGCCACGATCGGGCTGACCGAGCGGGCCATCAAGATGCACATGACCAACATGCTGCAACTCAGTGGCGCGGCCAACCGCGTCGAGCTATTGCGTGTGGCGCGCGAGGTGGGATGGCTGGCCGGGTGAAGCAAAAGGCCGGCCCCGTTCGACGGAAAGAACCGCGCGAAGGGAGCCGGACCGAGGCACCTTTGAAAGGACGGGCGCAGCCCGGGCTGCGCGTTTTTTTATTTGGGCGTGTATGTCATGTTCACGGATTCGTTGGTCGCCAGCAGCGCTCCCTTGCTGTCACGCGTCTCGCCCTTGAGGACTTGGCCGCGATAGGGACCTTCGGCCGCCATCCAACTGATCGCGGTGCCTTGATCGGTCGTGGTTCCGCCGCTTGTCAAGTACATATGGGCGCTCACCTTGCAGGCGACAAAGGTGCCGAGCGCGGTCTGTACGCTCTCCTGGCCCAGGTAGGTGACCTCGTCCTTCATGGTGCCCTGGTCGACCATCGATGTGCCGCTCGAACCCGTGATCGTCATCTTCGTGTCCCAGGTGCGGACCACCGCCTGGCCCTGGGGCATGTCCATCGGCCAGGCCGGTGGCGGATCGTAGACGCCGGTGTTGGTTTGCGTGGCCGTCTTGGCCTCGAAGCCATATTGGATGACGTTGCCACCCGCAAGATCGGTGTACGTCGTGGACACGTCGCCGTTCGGCAGCGGGGTAGTCCAGGGGACGGGGTTGGTACCGGCGAAGGATTGACGTGCGCCGGTCGTGCGCACGGTGGTCTCGGAGGTCGTGGTCTGGCCGGAGGCCAGGGTGACGCGAATCTGCTGCGACAGCGTGGTGCCTTCATGCCAGTCGGCCTCGTTGACGCATGCCGCGTAGCCAGATGCAGCAGGCGTGGGTGTTGGTGCCGGCGAAGGCGCTGGCGCCGGGCTCGGCGAGGGTGAAGGATCGGGTGGGGCCGCGGGCGACGGTGCAGGTGCCGGCAGGCCGCCAATCAGGGGCATGCCGCCACCCCCACCCCCGCCCCCACCGCCGCAGGCCGCGAGCGCCGCAGTGGCCAGGAGAGTGACAAGGTGCTTGTATCGTTGGGGCTGGGACATGGTTCCTCCACTTCAATGCTGTCCGGGATCGGTGTGTTGTCCGGACGGCAGGCGTCCGGCGAACGGATCTGCAAGTTAGCCAATGGCAGTGGATCGCACCATGTACCAAAGTACATGCGCTCGAAGTTGGAGACGAAGCGGTGCGGCATATTGCACGCACAGCGGGGTGAGGTTGCGGCGAAATGAATGTGGCCGTGCCCTAGGCGTGCATCCACGCCCGCAACGCGCGGTGCAACGCGTCGGGCTCCACCGGCTTGTGCAGCACGAGGCAGCCGAAGTCGTCGGCCTCGCCGATCTCCGGCGCCGACAGATCGGCACTGATGAGCAGGCAACCCGCGTCGGGGCAACGGGCTGCGAGAGACTGCAGCAGTTGCCAGCCGTTGTCGCCGCCGCGCAGACGCAGGTCGCAGACCAGTGCCTGCGGCCTGAAGCCCTCGTCCAGGTGGCGGTGCGCCATGTCGACGCCGTCGGCGAACCGCGCGGTCGTTCCCCATGCCTCGAACAGCATGCGCCAGGCGCGCACGACGTGGGGTTCGTCTTCGACGACCAGGCAATGCCCGGGCAGGTGGCGCGCTTCGGCCGGGGCACGCTGAGGTGGTCGTGCCGGCGCGGCAGGCGCCTCCGCCAACGGTAGCTGCAGCCAGAAGCATGAGCCGCGGCCGGGCCTCGAGCGCACGCCATACACGGCCCCCATCAGCATGGCGCTGCGCGCCACCACGGCCAGCCCCAGCCCGTGGGCGGCGCCCTGGCCGGGCGCTGCGGTGGCGGGCCCGCGTTCGAACGGCGCAAAGAGGCCGGCCTGCTCCGGGGCGGCGATGCCGACGCCCGTGTCCCACACCTGCAGTTGCAGCGCCGTCCCTCTTCTGCGCGCGGCGACCAGTACACCGCCCCGGGGCGTGTAGCGGATGGCGTTCTGCACCAGGTTGAAGAGTGCCTGGCGCAGCAGCGCCGGATCGGTGCGCACATGGAGCGTTTCACGGCGCGGCGCGCGCAGGCGCAGAGCGAGCCCGTTCGCGCGAGCCGGTGCCGAGAACAGCACCGGGACATCGGCCATCAGCGCGTCGACGGACAGTGTCTGTGGCTGCGCCGTGTGGTGGCCGGATTCCGCGCGGGCCAGATCGAGCAGCGACTCGAGCATGAAATGGATGCTCTGTCCGCATTGCTCCAGGTGCTCGAGCAGAGGGATCAGACGAGCGTCCTGTCCGTGTAGCTGCAGGCCGGCTTCCACGGCCATGCGCATCGCGTGGACCGGCTGGCGGAGGTCGTGGCTGGCGGCATTGAGGAAGTGGTTCTTTTCCAGCAAGGCCTGAGCGGCCCTTTCGCTCATCTCCCGGTAGCCCTCTTCCAGCGCGAGCTGCCGCTCGATGAAACGTCGATTCTGCCGCGCATGTCGCACGGTGACGCCCAAGAACAGCAGGAGCGCGGCGACCATAAACGGCCAGTCTTGCGGAAAGATCCAATAGGCACCGGCCAGGGCCACGGCCATCACGCTGCCGGAAAAGCACAGAAACATGGCGGGCAGCAAGCTCAGGTACATCGCGCCCGAAGAGGTGACCGCGCACAGCGACGCGTACAGCACCAGATGGAACAGCGGTAGGCGCTCGTGCAACGTGATGGGCACCGGTGCCGCCCAGCCCAGTCCAACCAGCACGGCCAGCAGCATCAGCCCGGCGCGCCAACGCCGATCGGCCTTGTCGGTGCCGGGCGGATCGACGCGCAGGTGGTGCAGCACGAGCAGCATCGCGCCCGCCAGCAACCACATCAGGGGAACCCACGCATCCATGAGCGGCGCGCCGCTGTAATGCCTATGCAGCCACCACAGCAGGGTCGGCAGGGTCAGCATCGCGAGCACCGATATCGGCGCATGGCTGGCTGCGTCCGCCAGGAGGCGACGCTGCCGTCGGGTGGCCGGGAGCAAGGATGGGGACGTCATGGGCAGAGACCTGTTTCCGAGACGACGTCATTTTCCACAAGCGCACCGGGGCTTTCGCCTTCTGCGCGGTAGCTGCCAGCAAGAACTCGTCTCGGGCGCCGCTGAGGCTCCGTTGCCGTACGGCGGTCGAGCTTCATGGCGGCGGCGTGGGCATGGGCTACTCGCAGCACTCGGGCGTGGTGATCGTGTGCGACGGCACCGACGCGGCCGCCAAGCGCATCGAGCGCGTGCTGTTCAACGACCCGGCCACAGGCGTGATGCGCCATGCCGACGCGGGCTACGACATCGCGGTCGCACCGCGAAGAAGCAGGGGCTCAAGCTGCCGATGATTTGCAGAACGCCTTGATCGTGAATTTGTGCGCAGTAAGGAATCGCGCTGCATCAATACGCTGATTGTGTACATGAGCTGGCCCCATGGATGACAAGACACGGTCTATCGCCTATCTTTAAAGATAGGAGTAAAACAGTAAGTACGACTGGATATACAGATACCGTCGAAGTGATCCCTTGCAGAGAAACTGGCATGAGCGTGCATCGAACACCGCGTCGCGCGCGCTTTGCTCCACGATGCGGCTGTGCTCCATCACGATCACGCGGTCGCCGATCTGCTCGACGGCCGCGAGGTCATGCTGATGAAGAGGCAAGCCAAGTCGCGGTGCGCCTGCAGGTTCTGGAACAGGCGCAGCATGCGCGGAGCGAGCGAGGCGAATGGGTCCTGGTACTTTGCGGCACGGAGCGTGTCAAATCTCACGATCCACCTGAGTCGCCAACTGCGTTCTGTATGTCCTCGCACAGTCCTTGGCGTTCTTGATCTCAGACTGCGCTCTCGTTGGGAATTGTCCCGCGAGGATTGCCTGTCGAAATGAAGCCCAAGGAGATCTAACAATGAAGACTCGACACGCTATGTATCGCATCCTGGTTGCCACCGCCATGGCCTTTGCAATTGCTCCTACGATGGCGCAAGGGGTGGCACCAGCGGCAAAGACAGATATGCCTCCTATTTCTGGCAACGTACAGTTGCCAGCTGGACAACAAAATCAGACTGGCGGTCCCATGGGCGAAACCGGTACGACGCTGCAATCCGGAACACCTGCCGCACGCGCGCAACAACCTGTTCGCGCGGTTGCCCCGGCAGCCGCACCGGCTCGTGTCGTGACGGCAGCGCCGGCCCCTGAGCCCGCACCCGCACCGCGTGTACGCCGCGCTCGCGCCGATCGAGGCTGATCACCTGCAGTCCTCAAACGCGGTCGCCACGTCCGCATGGGCGGCTGCGCATTTTTCTCTTTTCGTTGCTGACTCATCCAGTCGACCTAGCGTTCTCGCCAGACGGTTCCGGCTGCCTATGAAAAATTCGCTGCTCCTGTCCTTCGTCCTGGCTTGTGCTGCGAGCTTCGGTCAAATAGCCGATGCTGCGGAGCCCGCTGGAGGCGTTGCGGTGCCGGTCGAGGTTCGGCGGCTGGCTCGAGCGGCAATCGATGCACGCGATAGCCAGGGTCTTCCTTTTGCGATTGTTGATAAGAAGAGGGCACGCGTTTTCATCTATGGCGTTGAGGGAGGTCTGCGAGGCGCTTCGCCGGTGTTGCTGGGACTCGCGCATGGCGATGAATCGGTGCCGGGGATCGGGGAGCGAAAGATGTCCGAAATACGGCCTGAAGAGCGCACCACGCCGGCCGGGCGTTTCGTCTCGGAACCCGGAGTCAACTTGCAGGGCGAAGACGTCGTTTGGGTCGACTACGATGCAGCAGTGTCCATGCATCGAGTGCGGACAAGCAATAAGGCCGAGCGGCGATTGGAGCGACTTGCATCGACGAACGCAGAAGATCACCGTATCTCCTATGGATGCATCAATGTTCCAGCGCTTTTCTACGACACGCATGTGAAGCCGCTGTTTGGCAATGCGCATGGTGTGATTTACGTTTTGCCAGAGCGAAGGCCGATGCGCGAGTACTTCAAGTTCCTGCCGGATGGCGATAGATGACGCGTCGACCCCGGAGCCTGCCTGGCCGCGCTCAACGATCATCTCTCCAGGTCGAGCAACGCGCGCAGTTCCTTTCGGGCGGCGGCGAAATCGCGTTGATACGCGGGATTCTGCTGAATCAGGACGGCGATCATCGTCGCCAGGCGACGACCCGCTTCGGTATCGCTAGGGTAGTGAACGCCACCGAGGACGCGGTTTTCGCCGAACTCGCTGGCACGCTCAAAGATTCGCGTACGCTTTTCCGGAACCATGTCGGCCAGCACGATCCCGGCGAGGTAGGCAAAGGTCGAGTGACCACTCGGGTAGGAGCCGCTGGAAGAATACCGTGCCACCGGTTGAATGCGCTGATCGAACAGCGGAGGCCGCGTGCGCTGCCATTTTTCCTTTCCCTGCTTGTTGAGACTGCTTTCGGTTCTGTACAGGGTCTCGAACAGCTGGGCGGTCCGCGGCAGGTCTTCCTTCCTGAACCGCTCGCCCATCACATCGGAAAAACGAAAAATACTTTGTTCTAGGTCGGCGATGGATCGTTCCGCCTGCGCCGGCGTGCGCAGCTGCTGCAGCACGAGCATCTGCTCAATTTCGCGTCGAGTGAACGTTTCATCGGGAGGTGGTGCCAGGAAGCGCGTGGTGTCTATCTGCGCTGGATCGAGGTAGGTTTCGTCCTTGACCGGCGAGGCGACGGTCTTCTCGTAGACCCGCGGCACGCCGGCCGGCGGCGGCATTTGCGTCGTGCAGCCGGTGAACAAGAAGGCGACAAGGGATAGCCAGCAAAGCTTGCGGGTGATGATGCGCATTGAGTATCTCCGTTCGTTGTGCGGAGCGACCGCGGATCGGGCGTCCGGCATGGGCAGGACGATCGGGTTCACGGTGCGCGCCCGGTGTGATAGCCCTCGTCAACCGTGGTTGGGGCGGCAGGCGACGCAAAAATAGCAGAGCAGGTGGCATCCTTCCAATCACGTCTTCTGATGACGGCCATAAGGCCATCGCGCTCGGTGCGCTCGGGTCGAGATCAAAGACGCATTGGGGGCGCGAATCCGAGACGAAAAGCTAGGCCGCGAATTGCCGGCACCGAGCCAATTCGATTCCGAGCGTGATGTCGGTACCGACAGCCTGGCGCGATGCGCCGCGATGATGCGGCTCGTCCACCAGCACGGCGTGATCGCCTATTCGCACCCGGTAGCGGATGGCCCTGCCCAGGAATTCGACGTTCTCCACCGTGCCTGCGAGCCATGTGTAGCGGGCGTCGTGCACGTCGTCCTGATGGCCGACTTTCACGGCATGCGGGCGGAAGCCGATGGAAAGCCGCGAGGTGGCGGGCGTGTCCGATCGCAGCGGCACGCGCAGTTCGCCGACACCTTCAACGTCGAGCAGCAGCACGCCACCTTGCCGCGAGCGCACCGAGCCGATGAGCAGGTTCCATTGACCAACGGCACGGGCAACGGTCGTGTTGGCCGGGTAGTCGTACAGGCTGGTGGGGCTGCCGACCTGCTGGACGGCGCCGTTGTCCAGCACGGCAATTCGATCTGCCGAGCCGAGTGCCTCGTCCTGATCGTGCGTGACGAGCACGGTCGTGATGCCAAGGTGTTGCTGCAATGTGCGCAGCTGTTGCCGCAGTCCCAGTCTCAGCGTCTTGTCCACGTTGGAGAACGGTTCGTCCAACAACAGCAGTCGGGGCTCGGCGGCAAGGGCCCGTGCCCATGCGACACGTTGCTGCTGCCCCCCCGAAAGCTGGTTCGGTTCACGATCTCCTTGGCCTTGCAGGCCGATGGCACTCAGCCACCGGGAGACCGCGATGCGAACGATGGGTGCTTCGACCCGGCGTTCGATCAGGCCGAAGGCGATGTTCTCTGCCACTGACATATGAGGCCAGAGGGCGTGATTCTGGAACACCATGGCGACCTGCCGGGCCCAGGCGGGCTCCTCGGACACGTCGCGGCCGTCCAGAAGCACGCGGCCCAGGTCAGGCGCCTCGAGTCCGGCGATGACCCGCATCAGCGTGGATTTTCCCGAGCCCGACGGCCCCAGCAAGGCAAAGAATTCACCCGGTGCGATGTCGAGGCTGACGTCGGTCAGTGTCTTTGCCGGGCCATGAGAGAAGTGAATGTGACGACATTCCACGCGTACCTTCTTCATGAAGATGTCATTTGGCATGAAAGAGTGGTCCGACGGCGAGTGAAGGGCGGTGCGGCTTCGAGAGTCGATGGTGAACCGGGAAAGAGGGGAGTATGCAAGGCAATGATGGCAAAGGGCCAGATGGTGGCGACCTGTCGCAGCAACTTGCACGGGCAAACCCGAGTGAGGCTCCCGGCAATGCCTCGAATCAAAAACTGTGATTGGAATGCGTTCCGCCTCGGCCATAAGCTCGGGCCCACTATCACCAAGACAACGGAGACTTTCATGCGCATTGACTTTCGGCCCTTGCTGACGCTGGCCGCCCTTGCTGGTTGCGCAGCGCTGCACGCCGGCACCGTGTCGGTCGTGACATCGTTTCCCAAGGAGCTGACACAAGCGTACAAGACGGCGTTCGAGAAAGCCAACCCCTCGGTCAAGCTTGAAATCCTGAACAAGAGCACCACGGCAGGCGTCGCCTATGTCCGCGAAATGCCGGCAGGACAACGCCCCGACGTCTTCTGGGCTTCGGCACCCGATGCCTTCGAGGTCCTGGTCAACGGGAAACTGCTGGAGCCCATTGCGGCGCTGGCGAATCCGTCCGTCCCCAAGACCGTGGGCAGCTACCCCCTCAACGAGGCCTCGGGGATGTACCTCGGCCAGGCGCTCGGCGGGTACGGACTGATGTGGAACACGCGGTACCTGTCGGCCAACAAGCTTCCTGCGCCCGCGGAATGGAGCGACCTCACCAAACCAATCTATTTCAGCCACGTGGCGCTGAGCTCGCCCTCGCGTTCCGGCACGACTCACCTGACCGTGGAGACAATTCTTCAGGGAGAGGGGTGGGACAAGGGATGGTCGGAACTGCTTCAGATCACGGGCAACAGCGCGGCCATCACGGAGCGCAGTTTCGGCGTTCCCGACGGTGTCAACAATGGGCAGTTCGGCATCGGCATGGTGATCGATTTCTTCGGCCTCGCAGGCAAGTACTCGGGCTTTCCGGTGGAGTTCGCCTACCCGAGCGTCACGGCCATGGTGCCAGCCAACATTGCATTGATCGCCGGTGCCAAAAACGCCGAGGAAGCCAGGAAGTTCATTGCGTTCTCGCTGTCGAAGGAAGGGCAACAACTGCTCGTTGCTCCGCAGATCTCCCGTCTTCCGGTGTTGCCACCCGAGCAACTGAAAATGCCAGCCGGCTTTCCGAACGCCTATGAGGTTGCCAGGCGCACCAAGGTCAAATTCGACGCGGATCTCTCCGCCACGCGCTACAACGTCGTCTCGTCTCTCTTCGACCAGACCATCACCTTTCGGCACAAGGAGCTGAAGGCCGCGACCAAGGCCATTCATGGGGCCGAGGCGGCGCTGGCCCGCAAACCTCATGCGGAGGCGGCCGCGCTGATCAAAAGGGCTCGCAGCCTCGCGTTCACGCCGTTGGTGAGTGCGTCGATGGTTGCCGACAAGGCCTTCTTGACGATGTTTGCGGCCAACAAGAAGGATGCCGAGGCGAACAAACGGATCACCGGCCTCGAGGGCGACTGGAGCGGCAAGGCGCTGGAAAACTACAACCAGGCGCGGAGCCTGGCCGAGCAGGCCGAGGCCCTCCTCAAGTAACCACAATGTCGTGCAGCGCGGCAATGCCGGGCTGCCATGGAGATCTTCATGCTCGGTCTTTTTCCATCGGATGTGCGGTCAGGCGCGTGGTGCGCCGCAGGTCTGGTTGCCGTCTTCCTGTTGCTGTTCCTCGTCATGCCCGTGGCATGGGTGTTCTACACCGCGTTCGTGAATGCAGACGGAAGTCCGACGATCGGGCACTTCGTCGCATTCTTTTCCCAGCCGCTGATGCAGGAGGCGTTCTTCAACAGCCTCTATGTGGCGGTGATGTCGACCGTGTTCGCCTCGCTGATCGCGGTGCCGCTGGCCTATTTCACGGTTCGCTTCCAGTTCCGCGGCGCCGCCCTGATCCAGACGCTCGGCGTCCTCCCGCTGATCATGCCGCCCTTCGTCGGTGCGGTGGCGCTGCAACTGATCTTCGGGCGCTCGGGCAGCATCAACCTGCTGCTCAACGAGTACCTCGGGTTCTCGATTCCTCTGATGGATGGGCTGAGCGGCGTGATCTTCGTCGAGTCCATCCACTACTTTCCCTTCGTGCTGATGAACCTCACGCTCGCGCTGCGCAACATAGACGGGGCGATGGAGGAGGCTGCAATGAACCTCGGCTGCCGCGGCTGGCGTCTCTTCTGGCGCGTTATTTTCCCGCTGGCGCTGCCGGGGTTCGTGGCGGGGGCGTCGCTGGTGTTCGTCAAGGTCTTCGACGACCTGGGCACACCGTTGGTGCTGGGCACGACCAACATGCTCGCCCCGCAGGCCTACCTGCGCATCACCCAGGTGGGGCTGGAAGATCCGCTAGGCTACGTGACCAGCGTGATCATGATCGCGTTTTCCATCGCCGCCATGTCGCTGTCTGCACGGATGCTCAAGGGCAAGGACTTCTCGACGATCCAGAAGGGTGGCGGGGCCATTCAGCGGCGCGTGCTGTCGCCCGCCGGATCGCTTCTGGCCTATGGGTGGATCGGGCTGGTCATGCTGCTGGTTCTGTCGCCCCACATCGGCGTGCTGCTGCTATCGTTCGGGAACGTGTGGAGCTTCTCTCCCTTGCCGGACGCCTACACCCTCGCGCACTACGCGACGGTATTCCAGGATGCCGGCAGCATGATTGGCAACACAATGCTGTACTGCGGGCTCGCCGCCGGCCTCGACGTGGTGCTCGGCACGACCATCGCCTACCTGCTGCTGCGCACGCGGCTGCCGGTACGCCATTGGCTGGACGTGATAGCAACGGCGTCGCTGGCTGTCCCCGGCCTGGTCCTTGCCATCGGCTATCTGCGCTTTTTCAAGGGTGTGTTGGTCCCTGGTACGGAGGTGCTTCTCACCAGCACCTGGGTCATGATCATGCTGGCTTACGCCGTGCGACGCCTGCCGTATGCGCTGCGGTCGTGCGTGGCGGCATTGCAGCAGATTCACGTCTCGCTCGAGGAGGCTGCCGAAAGCGTGGGGGCGACCAAGGCACGAACCATCCGGCGCGTCGTGGTGCCGTTGATGGCGGGAGGGATTCTGGCGGGCTTCGTCACCAGTTTCATCACGGCTGCCGTCGAGCTGTCGGCCACCATCATGCTGACCACCAGCCAGTCGCAGGCGCCGATGAGCTATGGCATCTACCTGTACATGCAGAGTGTCGCGGGCCGCGGCCCCGGGGCGGCCCTGGGCGTGCTGGCCATCGTCGTTGTTGCGCTGGGTACCTACATATCGCACGTTGTCGTCGAGCGAACCAGCAGCCGGTTCGTCGCGCGACCTGTGGAAGAGGAAGCACCGCTGCCGTTCGGGGCGGTTCCCGCGAAGATCTGAGGAGACATCATGAAAAAAGTAAGTGTCGAGTGCCGCAATCTCCGGCTCGCGTACGGAGCGACGGAAGTCCTGCGGGACGTCAACCTGCTCATCGAGCCTGGCGAGTTCTTTGCGCTGTTGGGACCTTCGGGGTCCGGAAAATCCACTTTGCTGCGGCTCATCGCCGGCTTCAACCAGCATCAGCACGGCGAGCTTCTCGTGGATGGCAAGGACGTCAGCGGCATGCCCCCATGGAAACGCAACATCGGCATGGTGTTCCAGAGCTATGCGCTGTGGCCCCATCTGAACGTGTGGGACAACGTTGCATTCGGACTGGTGGAACGCCGGGTCGGACGGTCGGAAATCAAGCGCAAGGTGGCGGCCGCGCTCGAGACCGTGGACTTGCTGCGCTATGCCAAGCGCAAGCCGAGCCAGCTCTCCGGCGGCCAGCAGCAGCGTGTTGCGCTGGCGCGCACCATCGTCATCGAGCCACAGGTGCTCTTGCTGGACGAGCCGCTCTCCAATCTGGACAAGTCGCTGCGCGTACAGATGCGCCAGGAGCTCCTGGCGTTGCAGAGGCGGCTCGGCATTACCACCATTTTCGTCACCCATGACCAGGAAGAGGCCATGACGACGGCAGACCGCATGGCAATCCTGGATCGCGGCGTGCTGCAGCAAGTAGGCAGTCCCGCGATGCTCTACGACTATCCCGTCAACCCGTTCGTGGCGAATTTCGTGGGGACGATGAACTGCCTCGCCGGCCGCGTCAGCAGTCGCCAGGGCAACACCGTGACGCTCGACATCGACGGCGTGGGAGGGCTGCCGTTCCAGCTCCCGTCGGACGCTCCGGCCTCTGACCGCGTACTGGCAACGTTCAGGCCGCATTCGCTGCGAGTGGATGTCGTCGACGCGGCGCGCGATGCGCGCTTCGTATGGATGCCGGGAACGGTGGAAGCGAGCGAGTTCCTCGGGGAGTTTTCCCGCTATCGCGTGCGGGTCGGAAACCAGGCCGTCGAAGTGGATCAACCGCACTACGCGGGTCTTTCCAAGTTCCCCGCCGGATGCGCGGTGAGTCTCGGGTTGGAGCCCTCCCAAGTGCGTCTTTTCGCAGCCTGACGCGCTTGTTCGTGAACCATGGAGCTCTACCAGATCCGTGCATTCGTCTCTGTGGCCCGGCTGGGCAACGTGACCAAGGCCGCTGATGCACTCCACGTCACCCAGCCGGCCGTGACGGCGCAGATCAAAGGGCTGGAACAGGACCTCGGCATCGCCCTGTTCGTTCGCGCCGGCGGCCGGCTGAGCCTGACCCGGGCGGGGGAGCGCCTGCTTCCCTGTGCGGAGGCCCTGCTGCAGTCCTCGGCCGAGATGCAAGCAACGGCGCAGCGCCTGAAGGGTGAACTCTCAGGGAGCATCGAGTTGGGGGTGCCGGGCGAGACGCCCGAGTTTCTTCGGCTCGGCGCGTTGCTGGGAGGCATGCAGCAGGGGCTGCCTCTGGTAGAGCTTCGTACGCGCAGCCTGCCTTTGCTGCACCTTCTGGATCAGGTGCGGGGCGGTGGATTGTCCTGCGCACTCATCGTGGCACCGAATCCGCCACGCGACGTGCAGTGGCATCCTCTGCGATCGCTCAGCTATCGCGTGGCGATTCCCAATCGGCTGAAGCCCGAGATGCACAGCTGGGGCTGGCGCTTTCTGGCGAGTCTTCCATGGATCGACGGCGCGATCGAATCACATGTCCATCAGATGCTGCGCTCCTTGTTCGAGCAGCAGGGGCTCGATCCCAATGTGGTCCTGCGAAGCGAGGACACCAGCGGACTGGATGATTTTGTTCGCTCAGGCAGCGGCTGCGCGCTCTTGCGGGAGGAGGTTGCCGTGCTGGGAGCCGAGCGGGAAGACTGGATGGTCTGGAGCGCTGCCAGGATCGATGCGCAGTTGTTCTTTGTCACTTCGGCTGAGCGTGCGAGCGATCCGCTGATCGTGGCGATGTCTTCGGTGATCCAGGCAGTCTGGGCTCAATGAAGACGGCGGCCCACCAATATGCACGGGAAGAAGTATGCGCCACTACCTCTGGATGCTCGTTGTCGGAATCAACGTCGCCGCGATCGCACGGCTCTTCATGCCGGGCTCTGAGCACATTGGCAAAATTTGACGATCGGGACGCTGGGGATCGCTGGATCCCTTGTCGGAGGCGTCATTGCCAATCTGTTCAGCAGGCCTGCCGACGGGGCCCTGGTTCATTCCGGAGAATCTGCTCTTTTCAGCGATCGCGCATTGATCTTTCTGTTCGCCTGGAATCACGTCATCCGCTGACCATGCGCAGGGCACTTCGGCTCTTCGTCCGGCACCGGTGGCCGACGGACCCTCTGCATGTGACGAGCCGTTGCATGCGAGACCGGCAAGGCGTGCATGCAGCTGGAAAGCGAGAGCACTGCGGTGGTGTGGCGTACGGTCGAGCGGCCGATGCGGCGCTTGGTGTGCTGCTAGGCGTGATGCGTGACAAGAGGGTGAAGACCACGATCGGAGGGGCGAGAGCACCATGCCCGCTGGATCGGGTCAACCGGCAGTTCTGAGCGCAGCGCCAAAAACCAGCTGTGGGACAGGGACTTAACCTGAGTGTCCACGTGGCGGGGCTGGTTGTACTTGGCCATCGCGATCGATGTGTGCGCCCGGTGCTTCGTGGGCTGGCTCATCGTCTGGGTAGTCGCACGCTGTTAAACGCCGGCCCAGCTGTACCGAGGTACCACCTATTATGTTTGCGCGCATCGGATGTACAAGTGAGCTGAGCAGAACAGTGCATGGGAGTGCAGACATGTGAGCCCTGAGTTTCTAGCTCGGCTGGCGCTTGGACCATGGCGCTTCCCGTGCGGCCGGCGCTATGTGGCCATGAAGGAAGGCGATTCCCGAATCTTCTTACTGCTTCAGCTAGGCCCAGCACTGCCTCAATCCGCCGCCACAGGTTGCGCAGGGACGGCATATCCAGCAATTCGTGAGTTTGTTTAGCGATTGCCTGATCTCGTCTAAAGGATTAGTTGCATTAGCCGACCCCGTACGAATCGGCAGCCTTACGCTGACGTCCTTGCACGACGTTGAAATCAGGTCCACGATGCGAACTTCGCGAAATCCCCACACGCCGAAATGTCGCGGCGCTGCGACAGTGACGCGTTCTTTTTTTCGTGATCGTACGGACTGTCGTGATAAGAATTAATTAAATAGTGCTCAATAACTGATGTGCATCTTTTACTTAAGTGCACAGTCGAGAAATAGCCTGGAAACATTTGTTCTTCCTTGTAAGCCGAAGGTGTATCCTTCGCGTAGGAGAAGGACTACGAAGCTTTTCGCGTCAAACGCGGGTTTCGCCGGATAGTTGACAAGCCATCACGCTTTTGATCGGCAAGATCTCTGCAAAACAGCAGCCCTCCCAAGTTTCATGTAGCAAAAATTCAGAAGTGTTTCGGGCGAGGCCACGCCGGAACAAGGCTGCGATCAAGCGATTGCGGTCCAGCGGAGAGACTGAGATGCATGCGGATTTAGCGTTGAAGATGATGTCGGACCTGTTTTGGACCGGCCTGCTCATATGCGTGCCGCTGCTCGGCTTAACAATGCTCGTCGGCGTCCTAATCAGCGTGGTCCAGGTGGTTACGCAAGTGCAGGAAATGTCGCTGACATTCGTGCCGAAGCTTTTCACGGCAGCCGCGGTGATGATCGTGGCGGGCCCGTGGATGCTGCGCAAGCTGACCCAATTCACTGTGCAGCTGTGGAGCGGAATTCCCGCTCTGTTCTGAACACCGCGGCGGCCGTGAACATCGCAACATTGCCCGGGGGCGCCGATGCCTCTTGGATCATCCTTGTCGGGCTGATGGCGCTGCGTGTGGCGGCGACCTTCGCCATGACACCTGTCTTCTATGCCGTACCGTTGCCCGCAACGGTGAGGGTGCTTCTGGTCATGGGCCTTTCCGTGGCGCTGTCGTCTGGCATCACAGCGCCGACCAAGCTGCCATTGGAATGGAGCGCACTCCTGCCGGCCGCCTTGAGTGAGCTTGCTCTGGGCGCTGTGCTGGGGTTGGGCATCTTGCTCGCCTTCGGCGCCTTTTCTGTCGCCGGACAAGTACTCGACGCTCAGCTTGGATACAGCATGGCGCAGATCGTCGACCCGGTCACCCGCAGGCCTGTGCCGATTCTCACGACCGCCTTTGCCTATATCTCGGTTGTGGTGTTCTTTCTGGTCAATGGACATCACGCGTTGTTGCGCGGCATCGCGTACAGCGTGGATCGTTTCCCGGTCGGTGCGCCGTGGTCGATTGCGCACGCTGTAGCGCCTGTGCTCAAGCAGGCGGCAGGGTTGTTCAGCCTGGGATTTGCTCTCGCCGCTCCCGTGGTGTTCTGCATCCTGCTGGTGGAGTTCGCGCTGGGGGTGATCGGGCGGAACCTTCCGCAAATGAACATGTTTGCGATGGGCATCCCCGTCAAGATCATCGTTGGACTTGTGGCGCTGTCGCTCTGGTTTACGGGTGTTGGTAGTGTGATGACGCGGGTGTACGCCAGCATCGCAACGAGCTGGGACGAGATCTTCACCTCGGCGCCACAGCGGGGAGTACGTTGATGGCCGAACAGGATTTGGATCGCAACGAGGCGGCAACGCCTTATAAGCTTCAGCGCGCACGTGAGCGTGGGCAGGCGGCGAAGAGCGCTGATGTTGTCAGTGCGCTGGTCTTTGCCGTAGCTGCTGTGTATCTGACATGGCGCGGGTTGGGCTCCGTCACAGCGCAGTTTCGATTTGATCAAGCTGTGTTGATTCAGGCGGGGCGCATGGACCCTTCGGGCGCAGGGCTGTGGCCCCTGATTGAGCGCGCCCTGCGTGCGGCCGTCGTGCTGTCTGCACCATTCTTTGCCGCAATGATGTTGGCCGCAGTCGTCGCCAACATGATGCAGACCGGGCCAATCATGTCTTTCGACCCCGTCAAGATCGACTTCGACCGCATCAATCCCGTCAACGGATTGAAAAAGCTGTTCTCAATGCGCGTGCTGTTTGACGCTGCTCGCGCGCTGATCAAGCTCTTCCTCTTGGGCTTCGTGGCTATCTTGGCTCTCAAAGCGCTCTTGGGGCAGTTTTACGCGCTGGCGTCTCTTTCCCCCGTGGGCTATCTGCGCACGCTGCTGGACGATCTGTCGAGTGTGGCGCTGAAGATGGCCCTTGTGCTCGGGCTGATCGCGCTGCTGGACCTGATATACACGCGACGCGAGTTCGCCAAGAAGATGCGCATGAGCCAGCGCGAGAGAAAAGAAGAGGCAAAGCAGCGCGAAGGCGATCCTCGCATTCGCGCCCGCTTGCGCGAGCTTCGCCGAGAAACCTTCAAGCGCAGCATGGCGCTGAGGCAGACGCGCAATGCAGATGTCGTGATCACAAACCCGACTCACATCGCTGTGGCGCTCAAGTACGAACACGGCCGCATGGTGTCTCCGCAGCTGCTCGCCAAGGGCGCCGGCCACATGGCGGCGGCAATGCGCGAGATCGCTGCGCGCCATCAGATTCCTGTCGTTCAGAACCCGCCGCTGGCGCGACGGCTTTACAAGGAGCTGGCCGTAGATCATGTGGTGCCGCCCGATCTGTACGCGCAAGTGGCCCGAATCATCGTCTGGGTTTTTGCTATGCGCGAGCAGCGCCAAGGACGCAGTGTCAACGCAACGGTGAGGAGCGCGTCGTGAACGCCATCGGCCGCGTGCTGGGAAAGCACAGCGATATTGGGCTCGTCGTGCTCGTCCTTGGCGTGCTCGTCGTGTTGTTCGCGCCCATCCCTAGCGGGCTGCTCGACTTCCTGATTCTGAGCAATTTTGGATTTGCGTTCCTGGTGTTGCTGCTGACGTTTTACATGGCGCGGCCCGTGGAGTTCTCGACCTTCCCGTCGCTGTTGCTGATCGCGACATTGTTCCGCCTGTCCCTCAACGTTGCTGCCACTCGACTGATCCTCTCGGACGGCGACGCAGGCCGGGTCATCGGTGCCATCGGTGCCTTTGTGGTGGGCGGAAACTACGTCATCGGCCTCATCGTCTTCTTGATCCTCATCGTGGTGCAGTACGTGGTCGTGACCAGCGGTGCACAGCGCGTGTCGGAAGTTGCGGCGCGGTTCACGCTCGACAGCATGCCTGGTCAGCAGATGAGCATCGATGCGGATCTCAACATGGGCTTCATCGATCAGGCAGAGGCTCAGCGACGTCGCAAAAACATCGAGAAGGAAGCTGGCTTCTATGGCGCGATGGACGGCGCCAGCAAGTTCGTCAAGGGAGACGCGATTGCCGGCATCATCATCTTGCTGATCAACATCATCGGCGGACTGGTGATCGGTGTGATGCAGCATGGCCTTCCCTGGGCTCAGGCGCTGCAGACCTATACCTTGCTGACCATTGGCGACGGCATCGTCACCCAGGTGCCCGCGCTGGTGATCGCGGTGGGCACCGGCATCATCGTCACGCGCTCATCATCGGATGTCAATTTGAGCCGTGAAGCACTGCGTCAGGTGAGCTCGTTTCCGAAGACTTTGCTTCTGGTCGCCATGGCATTGGGCGGGCTGATCCTGTTGCCAGGCATCCCAGCCGTGCCCACGCTTGTGCTGTCTCTGTGCTTCTTGTTTGCCGCGATCATGCTCTACCGCAGCGCGCGTCTGAAGGCCTCTGAAAGCGAGCCGACCTCAGATGTCGATGGCGAGAGCGCATCTGAAGGAATTGATGGAGTCGCGAACGTCAAGGGCGACGACCCGTACGCCCAACTGCACGTCGAGCCGATCGAAGTCCACCTAGGCAGCAACTGGGTGCCCGTGGTCAACCAGCCGGGCAGTGTCTTCATGGAGCGGGTTGCTACCTTCCGTAAGCAGCATGCTCAGGAATTCGGCCTTGTACTGCCGCGTGTGCGTTTCAAGGACTCCGCGCGCTTGTCCTCCGACCGATACGAGATACATCTGGATGGCGTCATGGTGGGCAAAGGAGAGGCGCGCGCGGACAGGCTGCTCGCAATCCATCCGTCCGGCGATACCAAGTCCGTGCCCGGAGAACCAACGCGAGATCCCACGTATGGCCTGCCAGCGCTGTGGATCGAGGAGAACCAACGGGAAGCGGCGACCCTGGCGCGCTACACGCTCGTGGACGCCCCCACGGTCTTTATGACGCACCTCACCGAGATGCTGCGTCGGGAATCCGCCACGCTGCTCACCCGCGCGGAGGTTGACCGACTCCTTGCGCGCGTGCGTCAAAGCCAGCCCGGTTTGGTTGAGGAACTGATTCCAACAGTCCTGTCATCAAGCGATGTGCAAAAGGTCCTGCAGAACCTGCTGCGTGAAAAAGTGTCGATCCGCCACATCGATGCAATCCTTGAAACGCTTGCAGACGCCGGTCGTACCACGCGCGAGGCGGGGCATTTGACGGAGATTGTCCGCCAGCGGCTTGGGCACGCGATTTGTCAAGGCCTGCTGGGCGAGGCTACTGCGCTGCAGGTCTTGACGCTCGACCCCTCTATCGAAAGCCAGTTCTTGCAGAGCATTCATGTCGCCACCGCTGATGGCGGGGCACAACCGTTCGTGCTTGATCCACGTATGTCGGAGCAGCTCATGAAGCGTCTGGTGCAGCAAGCCGAACGCATGATGAAAAGCAACCTCTTGCCGGTGCTGCTTTGCGCGCCCGAGTTGCGACGGCATGTTCGGGCCCTCGCTGAACGCGTGATGCCGCACCTCAGGGTGCTCTCGATGGCCGAAGTGCCCCACACAGTCGAGCTGAAGTCGTTCGGCATCGTTCAACTTTAAAGATTATGAGAGACAAGCGATGAGCGACGTACTCGCGATCACTCTGAACGGAATGCAGCAGGACATGGCGCGCGTGGAGCGTGTCAGCATGAACATGGCCAACGCCACAACGCCGGGCTACAAGCGTGAGGTCGCTAGCAGCCTGCCTGTGGGTGCTACAGCGTTCGCCGACGCAATGCGCGGTGTCGATGCTGCACGAGGTGCCGCGCGCTCGACATCCCCGGGGTTGCCGTCTGCGAGCTTGGCTGCAGCTGGCAGCTTGCTGATCCAGACGGATGATCGGGCGGGTACGCTGAAGACCACAGGCCAGAACTTGGACGTCGCGCTGGCCACACCGGGCTTCTTCGAAGTCTCCACCGACGCGGGTTTGGGATACACACGGCTCGGTAGTTGGCAGCTCGACGGGCGCGGCAGGCTCGTTACTGCGCAAGGTAACCCTGTGATGGGCATCGGCGGCGAAATCGTGCTGACCCGACCCAATCCGGTGATCGACGCGTCGGGGCAAGTTTTCGAAAGCAAGCCCGGCGGCGGGACCGAAGCGACGCCGGTCGGGCAACTGAAGGTGGTTCGCTTTGACAAGGGCTCGAACCTCGAACACCTCGGCAACGGCCTATTGCGCACCGACGCAGCGCCGCTGCAGCTGACTGACGCTGAGATTCAGCTGCGCCAGGGGTTCATCGAAAACTCGAACGTCAACTCCATGCAGGAGATGACGCAGTTGATCCAGTCCATGCGCCACTTCGAGTCGATGCAGCGCGTTGCACTCGGCTACGACGAAATGATTGGTGGTGCGGTGCGCAAGCTCGGCGATCTCTCATGAACTGCTGCCCGACAAACGTCCAATCTCTAAAGGCTTTTTCTCATGTTTGATGCTCTCTACATCAGTGCGACTGGCATGCAGGCGCAGCAACTCAACGTCGACACCATCGCGAACAATCTGGCCAACGTCAACACAGCAGGGTTCAAGAAGGGCAAAGTGGGTTTTTCAGACCTGATGGTTCGTGAAGCCGGCCGGCTGCTTCCCTCCCAGGAAGATGCCGGCATCCTGGCTGCAGAGAACCGATTGGGTGCGGGCGTTGGGATTGCAGCTGTCTCCAAGCTCTTCGACATGGGCGAGTTGAAGAAGACCGAGTCTGCCTATGACCTGGCGATCCAGGGTGAAGGTTTTCTCGAGGTGACCATGCCTGATGGATCCAGTGCCTATACCCGGGGTGGCACCTTCAAGATCAACAAAGATGGATTACTGGCCACGTCCGGCGGTTTCCCGCTGAAGGCCAACGTGGCCGTTCCCGACAACGCGCAGAACCTGCAGATTGATGGCGATGGGCGTGTGCGCGTCCAGGTGGCGGGGCAGAGCGCACCCGTGGAGGTGGGTCAGCTCGATCTGGTGCGGTTCACGAGCCCTTCGGCGCTGTCGCCTCAGGGCGATGGTCTTTACCGGTCAAGTACCGGATCGGGCGATGCAATTGCCGGCAAGGCGAGCGAGGATGGCATGGGCAGCTTCGCGCAAGGCTTTCTCGAGGGGTCGAACGTAAAGCTCAACGAAGAGATGGTCAATCTCATGGTGGCTCAGCGTGTGTACGAGGCCAACGTGAAAGTCATGCAGGCGTCGGATGAAATGCTCGGGATGATCAATGGCCTGCGCAAGTAGTCTGCGGCGAATCTGCGGAGGCCTCCTCGGCATGGCGACGGTCACGACGGTCACAGTGGTCGCCGCTGCCGGCGCACCGTCTGTCCCTGCCTCATCGATCCGCGATGTGCCGGTGTCGATTGAACTACGGCCGCGGGTCCAGGTAGAGGGGGCCAGCGTCCGGCTCGGAGATATTGCGTTCCTTACAACGCGGGATCTTGGCACTCTGCGCAAGCTCATGGCAGTCCCTATTGGCGCGGCCCCACGTGCGGGCGCGCCCATTGCCGTAGATCGCAATACTGTCATGCGCTGGGTGGAATCTCGGAGCGCCGTCCAAGCGGGAGATGCAGTCCCGTCGCTCCGTTGGAGCGGCGCCGGCGAAACATTGATCGAAACCGCCGCGCAGGATTTGGCGGGCGAAACCGTGGTTGATGCTGCGCGCTCAGCACTGTTGAAGTGGCTGCAGCTGCGCAGCTTGCATGCGGACGTGCAATCGGTTTCAACGGTTCGTGACCTTGTCCTCCCGGCGGGTCAACCGGTGCTGCGCGTTCGTCCTATTGCTGACCAGACTCAGCCTGCGCGGCGGATGCTGGTCTGGGTCGATGCCTGGGTGGGCGACAGATTCGTTCGCACGACGGCTGTGGCGTTCGAAGTCAACGCCTGGGCACAAGCCACGGTCGCGACGTCGCCGATGACCGCCGGTGCTCAAGTGGACGGTGTGGTACTCCGTGGCGCAACTGAAACCCGCGAAGTGGACCTGACGGCGCTTCCAAGCGGACGCCCAGCTCGCCTCGAAATCGCCGACGGCGGCTCACAACGGCTTCGCAAGCCGCTTAAGCCTGGTGAGGTGCTTACCGACGCGCATCTTCAATCGACCCCGTCAGTGACTCGTGGAAACTGGGCGCAGCTTCTGGCCCGCAGTGGTGACGTGTCAGTGGAGAGCCGCGTGGAGGTGCTCCAGGACGGGCGTCCTGGGCAGTTCGTGCGCGTGAAGGTGCCGGGTTCAAGTGGTGAAGTGCTGGCACGGGTGACGGGTCCTGGGCAAGTCGAGGTGCAACCATGAAGTTGTCGCCACTGCTTCGGCGATCGCAATGCACGCTTCTTGCCGTGCTTTGCATCGCCAGCGCATGTGCTGCGGTGCCGACATTCGCTGAGAGCTTGTACCAAGAGGGCAGCTTCAGGCCCCTGACGGCGGACAACAAGGCCTTCCGCGTCGGCGATTCACTGACCATTCAGGTCTTTGAGAACTCGTCAGCCACCACCAGCGCAAATACCGGAACGCGCCGTGCGAACGACATCGCAGGTTCGGTCACGCAGACGGGAAACCGCATTGTCGGCCAGCTCGGTATTGGCGTGAGCGGCGATTTCGATGGGGGAGGGCGCACGCAGCGAACCAACAAGTTGCTCGCGACGCTGACGGTGACTGTGAAGGACGTGCTCCCGAACGGTGAGCTGCGTGTGGCCGGAGAGCAGTTGCTCACGGTCAATGACGAACTGCAGAAGGTGAACCTGGAGGGACGCGTGCGGCCTCAGGACATCTCTGACGGGAACGTCGTGCTTTCCACAAGGCTGGCGGACGCGCACATCACCTATGTGGGTGAGGGCGACGTCTCCGACCGCGCACGCCGCAGCGCGTGGCGAAAGATTTTCGATTGGCTGGGACTGTGATGCATCGTTCAACTTCCTGGTTCCCAGCGCGTTTGCTGTGCGGCCTATTTGCAGTTGCACTTGGCCTTGGCCCTGCGGTAGCGCAGGCCGCAGCACCCGACACGGTCCGGGTGAAGGACCTGGGCAAGCTCAAGGGGTGGCGCGACAACGCGCTCTTCGGCACCGGCATCGTGACGGGCTTGGCGGGTACGGGAGATTCGCCATCGAACCGGACGACCCGCCAGTCGCTGGCCAATGTGTTGTCGCAGTTCAACCTGACCATCGCGCCGGAGGCCGTCCAAAGCCGCAACGTCGCAGTCGTCATGGTGAGTGCTTCGCTGCCGACATTTGCACGCGAAGGTGACACGCTCGATGTCACCGTGAGCTCGGCTGGCGACGCGCGAAGCCTCGTTGGTGGCACCTTGCTAGTGACGGCACTGAAGGGTGCGAACGGACGTGTCTACGCGTTGGCGCAGGGCGGCCTGTCGGTCGGCGGCTACCGCTACGACGCGAACGGCAATGTCGTTCAGAAGAACCACCCGACCAGTGGAGCGATTCCCAACGGTGCAACCGTGGAGGTCGGCGTGAACGCTTCGATGCTCGATGAGCGCCAGAACGTGACTTTTGTGCTCTCCGAGCCGGACTACACCACGGCAAGTCGCGTGGCGGATGCGATCAACAGGCAGCTGGGCACCGGCATGGCGAAGGCCCGCGACGCCTCCGGCATCGAGATCGCTGTGCCGCCCGCACAGCGTGACGAGCTCGTGACCTTGTTCACGCGCATCGAGAACGTCACGGTCGAGCCGGATCGACGCGCCAAGGTGGTCATCAACGAGCGCACAGGAACGGTTGTCTCAGGCGGCGATGTGCGCATCTCGCGCGTCGCGATCTCGCACGGTGACATCAAGATCGCGATCTCGAGCCAGAACTCGGCCTCTCAGCCCTACAACGTGATCAACGGCGGGCCGGACATTCGAACGGCCATCGTGACCAACACGCGGGTCGATGTCGACGAATCCAACGGCACAGGGTTCGTGACCGGAAGCAACACCGTGTCCGATCTTGTTCAGTCGTTGGCTCGGATGAAGACGAGCACACGAGATGTGATTTCGATTCTGCGTGCTGTCAAAGCGGCGGGTGCCTTGCACGGCGAGCTCGTCGTGCAGTAGCCGCGACAACGCCAGATCCTACTTAGACGTTCAACGCATTTTCCAAGCATGTGGAGACAAGAATGACGGATGGAATTGAGGCCGTGACCCGATCGGCGCTGGCCCTGGCGCTCGATGCAGCCAGCATGCGCCAGCAAGCGATCGCGGCGAACATTGCCAACGCAAACGTCGTGGGCTATGTGCCCCAGAGAGTCAGCTTCGAGGCCCAGATGGTCGAGGTGCAGCGCAGCATGGAGCAGTCCGGACGCATCGACGCATTTGCACTCGCGCAAGTGCGTCCAAATATCGAGCCGGCGGTTGACGATGCTGGCGTGCCCAGACAGGTTCAGCTCGACGTCGAGGCTGCCGACATGGCACGCAACGCCGTGCACTACCAAGCGCTGGTCAAGGGCCTCTCGCGTCATTTTTCACTACTCTCAATGGCTGCCAGCGACGGCAGGAAATAAGGCCATGGACTATTCCCGATCCTTTGCCATCAGCGCCATCGGCATGAACATCGAGCGCACCCGCGTCGACGTGGCGGCGTTGAACTTGGCCAACGCCAACACCGTACAGGGTGTCGGTGGAGTGAACTACCAACCGCTGCGCGTCATCGCCGAGTCACGTGCCGCTTCAGCCGCTGCGACAGGCTCGCGTGACAGCGCGGCCTTTGGCGCGCTGGTCTCCCAGGGACTTGGCGTGCAGGACCTGGCAGCCAGTGGTGCGCCTTTTGTGCAGGTCGTGCCAACCAACGCACCACCGCGGCTGGTCTACGAGCCCGGTCACCCGCTGGCGAACGACAAAGGCTATGTTTCGTATGTCGCCGTTGATACCGCAACCGAGATGGTCAGCATGATGAGCGCGACGCGAGCCTACGAGGCCAACGTGTCGGCGATGAATACGACGCGCATGCTGGCTCTGCGCGCGCTTGATATCGGGAGTAATGCATGAGCGCGTTTCTGCCGGTTGAAGCCCTTTCGGCACTGTCACCGCAGGCGCAATCCATGGTCGCCATCGCGCAAGCCGGCTCGCCCATGCAAGCCGCGGGCGCGACCGACCCTGCGCATTTGGCGAACGCGGCGGACGTATCCGCGACGGGATCTTTTGGAAACATGGTCTCCGAAGGACTCTCGCAGATCAACAGCAAGATGGTGGACAGCGAAGTCGGACTGCAGAAACTTGCGATCGGGGACGCGCAGAACCTGCACCAACTCATGATCAACCTTGAGGAAAGTCGCTTGTCCTTCCAGGTGATGATGCAAGTGCGCAGCCGGCTGCTTGAGGCCTATCAAGACATCATGAAGATGCCGATATGAAATTTTGGCAAGGATTGACACAGCGCGCCCGCGCCGGATTGATTGGTGGCGTTCTGATCATTGTGTTGGGCGTCGCGCTGGCTGCGTGGTGGGTGTTCCGCACTGAGTACCAGGTTCTCTTTTCGGAGCTCAAGCCGCAGGACGCGCAAGCGATGACGACCGAACTGGAGCGTCTGAAGATTCCTTACCGTCTCGGCGACAACGGCACCGCGATTCTGGTGGACAAGACCACCGTGCACGCGACGCGCATCAAACTGATGGGCAAGGAGTTGCCGCTGCAGGGCGCAGTGGGTCTGGAGCTGTTCAACAACACGGACTTCGGCATGACCGAGTTCGCTCAGAAGATCAACTACCAGCGCGCGCTTCAAGGCGAGCTTACGCGCACCATTCAGTCGCTGGCAGAAGTGCGCGAGGTCCGTGTGCTGCTGGCATTGCCCGAGCAGGGGTTATTTAAGCAGGCGACTGCGAAAGCGAAAGCCTCGATCACATTGACGATGCGCCAAGGGCAAATGCTGCGCCCGGAGCAGGTGGCCGGCGTTCAGCGCCTGGTCGCTGCGGCGGTACCGGGCATGGCGACGCAGGACGTCACCATCGTGGATGGTCACGGCGTCGCACTCACACGCGCGGATGCAGGCAACGGCGACGTCGACGCCAATGCTGCGCGGCTGGATCTGAAACGCGACACCGAGGCATATCTGGTGCGTAAGGTGTCGGCAGTACTGGATCGCAGCTTTGGCCAAGGACAGGCGCTTGCCAGCGTTGATGTAACGCTAAACATGGATCAGATACGCACGACAACGGAGGATGTGCTGCCTGCGGCCTCACGCTCAGGCCTGCAGGCAACGGGTGTGGTCGTGCGCGAGCGCGAGGTGCTTCGTGATGGCGGCGGCGCCGACACGCGTGCGATCGATACTGCCGCACCGCGCGCAGGCAGCGCGCAGCGCGACGTGGAGTACGCGGTGGGTCGGCGCGTCGAGCAGGTGGTCAGCCAGCCGGGCTCCATTCGTCGTGTGCAAGTCGTCGCGGTGGTCCGAAAAGCATTGGACGTCGCGCAGGAAGAACAACTGCGAAAGGTGCTCGCGGCGGCCGTTGGAGCTTCGATAGAGCGCGGCGACACCGTGGTCGTCCAATCGCTTTCGTCGCAGGCGATCGCGCTACCGGAGTCTGGCGTGCCCGCAGCTGGTGGCAACCCCGAATCGCCGGCAACGGAGGGAGCGAGTACGGCCACAACCGTCTCACAAGCGCCGGATACAGGTGAGCTGGGCTGGCTTCGGTGGCTTCTGGCCGTTGCGTTGGCCGTTGTGGCAATCGCCTGGATTGTGCGCGCTGCGTGGCGCGACCGGCTGCATGGTGCCGTTGGTGGAGCAGGAGCACCGAGTGCGGCGCTCAGCGACGCCGAACGTGCTGCAGCATTGAGCCGCGTGCGTGATTGGCTGAATGAACCAAGTCCTGCATCCGCCGGCACTGCGGGCAACACGCGAAGGAACGGCTGATGGCTTCGCTGGTTGGTGGCTCGGTCGTTGGAGCGGATATGCCTGCCGGGATATCGGGCTATGGGGCCGCTATGGCGTCGTTGCCTCAGGAAACCGGCGGCGCGCGCCATGCGGCGCTGCTGCTGCACGCGATGACGCCCTTGGACCGCGGATGGATGTTGAATGCGCTTCCGGTTTGCGAGCGCGAAGAAATGCGCAGGCTGCTCGCGGAATTGGAGGCATTGGGCATCGAGCGGGACGCTACGCTTATCGCGGAGGCCACAGCGCACGTACAGGCAGGCTCTGCCGTGTCTGACGAATCCATGCTCATGACGCTCGACGAGTCGGGGGTTCAACGTGCCGTCGAGTATCTTCGCGCAGAGCCCGTGGGGCTCATTGCCCATTGGCTGCAGATAGCAGCCTGGCCTTGGCGCGATGCGCTTCTGCGCGCAATGGAGCCTGTTCAGCGCCGACGCTTGGAGGGCGCAATGGCGGAACAGTCGTCTGCAATGGACGGTTTTGCAGTTCCGTCGGGCTTGCGAGCGGCGCTGATCGAGGGCGTGGCCCAGCATGTCCGTTCAGCACCAGCGGCTGCAAAGTTGCCCCCAGCGCCGTGGAAAAGAATCAGACAGTCGTTCTCGCGCCTTTGGGGCCACGGCGCGTCCGCAAGGAGCACTCGGAAATGACGGCAGTACTACCTCAGCGGGAGGGACCGCCAAGCGGCAGCGAAGAGCTGTCGTCGGTGCGAGTCCTTCGCGATGTTGTATTGCAGGGCCAGGTCTCGCCGGGGCGCCCACGCCCTGCCATCACGCAACCACCTCGCGCGACTACGGAGGCTCCGGTGCGTTTGCCCGCACAGCGAGCACCAGTTGCCGGCGAGGCGGCAGCGTCCGTCCCTGTGTCGGTCTCAGTCGCCGCTAACGCAGTGCCCGCGAGAGACCAAGAGGCCGGATACCGGCGTGGTCACGAAGAAGGGCTCGCCAAGGGGCTGGCCGAAGGAAGAGAGCGAGCGGCAGACGAGGCCCGACAAGCCGGTGAGTTGGCCACTCGCAAGGCACAGCGCGAATTGGCCGAGCGCACTGAAAGCCTCAACCGGGAGCTCACGCAGCAAGCACAGGTCGCTTATCAGGCGCGGGTCAAGGTCCTCGCCCAACTGATCGAGGCGCTGCCTCAGCAAGTCGAGGCACGGCTCGCGGCCGCCGAGGAAGACATGCTTGCGTTGTCCTTCGAGGCGGTCTGTCGGGTGCTCGGCGACCACGTCGTCACAGCCAACGGTCTTCGCGCGCAACTGTTGCAGTCGGTGCGCGCGATGCGCGGGCGCCGGCTGGTGGCTGTGCACCTTCATCCCGACGACTTGGCGACTTTGCAAAGAGAACCCGATGCGGCAGCTGACCTCCTGGCGAACGAGGCCATCGAATGGGTGGCGGATGCAGAGATGACGCTGGGTGGGTGCATCGTGCGCTCTCCGGAAGGCGGCCTTGACGCGCGCCTTGACACGCAGCTGGGCGCTCTGCGCGATCTGTTGCTGCGGTCAAGGGCCGCACCGCCTAGCACTCCTTCGAGCGGGACTGCCTGACATGGATGCACTTGCTGTCAGTCGCCTAGCGCTTCGGGACGTCGATCTGCGTCGTCGGGTCGGCTGGGTGCGTGAGATGCAGGGTCTGGCCATCGATGCGCTGGGTCCGGACGCGTCCGTTGGCGAGCTTTGCCGCATCATGGTCAGGCCAAGCGGGCAAGACCGGATGAATGGTACGCCCGGGCGTGACAGCACCACGGCGCCCAGTGTGCTGGCCGAAGTTGTCGGCTTGAAGCCGGGTCGCGTGACGCTGATGCCTTACGGTTCTGTGGAGGGAATCGCCGCAGGGTGCGAGGTTCATGCGCTCGGCGCCGATTCGCAAATCGGTGTCGGCGACGCGCTGCTCGGGCGCGTAATCGACGGATTTGGCGAGCCGTTCGATGGCAGGCCCAAGCCGGTGGTTGCCGCCCGCCGGTCGTTGAAGGCCTCGCCGATCAATCCGATGCGCCGTCCGCCCATCAATCGGGTGCTGGAGACGGGCATCCGCAGTATCGACGGCCTTCTCACGCTGGGCCTTGGTCAGCGCGTGGGAATATTCGCGGGCAGCGGCGTTGGAAAAAGCACGTTGCTCGGCCTGCTGGCTCGCCATGTCAAGGCACAGGGTGACGCAGAGCAGGGCGGTATCAACGTGATCGCCTTGATCGGCGAACGCGGGCGCGAAGTTCGCGAGTTCATTGAAAAGCAACTTGGACCCGAAGGCCTTGCAAGGTCGGTGGTCGTCGTGGCCACCTCGGATCAGCCGGCATTGGCAAGGTTGCGCGCAGCCTACGCTGCGCTGTCGATCGCAGAACACTTCAGGGATGAAGGTCGTCATGTCCTGCTGACGATGGATTCGATCACGCGCTTTGCGATGGCGCGTCGCGAAGTTGGTCTTTCTGCGGGTGAACCACCCACGGCACGTGGCTATACGCCATCGGTCTTCGCCGAGTTGCCCGAACTGTGCGAGCGCTGCGGCATGGCGCCCGGAGGTGGTTCGATCACGGCGTTGCTCACCGTCTTGGTGGAAGGCGACGACTTCAATGAGCCGGTATCGGACGCCTTGCGCGCGATCCTGGACGGCCACATTGTGCTGTCGCGACAGCTTGCCCACCGCGGCCACTACCCCGCAATCGATGTTCTTAAAAGTGTGAGCCGCCTGATGCCTGACCTGGCCGATGCGGCCCAGCGAGCGCTGGCGGTCGCTGCTGTGCAGCAGTTGGCATTGCTGGAGCGCAACCGGCAGATGATCGACATCGGCGCGTACGAGCGAGGCTCCAACGCCGAGCTTGACCGCGCATTGGACATCGAACCCGCGCTGCAGGCCTGGTTGCGTCAGAGCACTGGTGGCGCGAGCCGTGTCGAAGCCATACAGGCCCTGCGCGGTGCTTTGGCGTCAACCGCCAAGTCGGGCGGGGCGGCTGCATGATGAGTTCGACGGCAACATCATCGACCTCAGGTGCTCGGGATTTCGACGCGCGGGGTTTTGTCTATGCGCTCGAGCCCGTTCGTCAGCGTCAGCAGTGGAATCTGGACAAGGCCATGGCCGCGTTGGCTCAGGCGCAAAAGCAACTGTGGGAGACCGAAGCGAGGCTGGTGCAGCTGATGGCATCGCATGATGAACAGGCTGAGCTGCTTGGCAAAGCTTTGCAGCAACGCCTCGACCCGATTGCGCACCGTCGCAATCTGGCGTACCTGGCGAACCTTCGCGATCAATGGCACGTGCTGGATCGAGCGCGCGAAGAGCAACGCAATCATCGCGACTCACTGCGCGATCAATGCATTCGCCAACAGGTGAAGCTGGATGGTCTCGCGCAACACAAAGAGGACGCGCTTGCGCAGTACGGCGATGAGATGCGCAAGCGCGATCTCAACGAGAAGGACCGTGATTGGCTTGCTCGTTCGGTCACCGCGCGCACGCCTGCCAACGTACAGGAGCAGACTCTATGAGTGCGACGAACCCCGCAGGTGCGGCACCAGGCTTGCCGAGTCTGGTCAGCCGATCATCACAGAACGGCTCCCATCAAGGCGACAACGCCGAGCGTCAACTCGCATGGGCGCGTGAGATGGAACGGGCTCAAATGAACAGTTGGTTCAAGCCCGTGAATACAGCGCGAAGTGGCTCCGGCTCCGGCGGGACTGCCCACGGGCAGCAGCGCACCGAAGACGCTGTTGCAACAGCGCGCGCCCCTCAACTTGGGAAGATGCGCCAAGCGACGTCCATTGCGAAATCCGGGCCGCCCAAGGGGCCAGTTCCGGAGCGTGAGATCTCCGATCGCGGGCAGGGCGCAGAGCAGTTCCTCGCCGATCAATCGGCCGAAGCTGGGGTGGCCGGTGTGCCGAATGGTGTTCGGGCCACAACCGGCGTTGTCACTGGCACTGTGCTCTCTGCACTGCAGGCGACCAACAGCATCTCTTCCCAGGTGCTGCTCACCGCAGGCATGCAAGCATTGATGCCGTCTGCTTCTGCTGCTGTGACGCTCGTATCCACCCCGGTGGGTTTGCGGTCGTCGGACGATGCTGCATCGACGGCTGTGTCTGAGCAGACGAGAGGAGATGAGGCGCAGGGTCAGATGGATTCTGTCGGCGCAGGGACAGAGCCAGGTGCAGGGGCGGGGCGGGCCGTGTCCGGGACCGAAGCGCCGGTCAGGTTGCATGAGGAAAGCACTCCGCGCGGACAGGCGGTCTGGATCGCGATGCGAGCCGACGATGCCACGCTTGCTGCAATGTTGCCGCAGTGGGTCGCCGATTTGCAGCGCGGCATGCGCATACGAGGGGAGCGTCTGCATCAGGTCGTTTGCAATGGCCAGGTTGTCTGGCGTGACGACGTAGCGACCTCGTCGCACATCGCTTCTGCCGCGGGTGGCGATGCCAACTCAAACATGTTCGATTCAATTGATTCCAAGGAGGCGTGATGGCCATTGATGCAGTGAGCGGTTCGGGCGCGACCAACCTACAGGCCAACAGCCTGGGTATGGAAGACTTTCTCAAGATTCTTCTGACGCAACTGACGTATCAGGATCCGCTGAAGCCCATGGACAACCAGCAGTTCATGGCGCAAATGGCGCAGTTCACCAGTCTCGAACAAACGCAGCAGCTCAACACCAAGATCGAAACCCTGATCACGAATCAGGCAGCGCTTCAGTCGGTTGGCCTGATCGGCAAGACGGTCGATGTGAACACGGCAACGGGCCTTGTGACAGGCACGGTCAGTGCCCTGTCGCTCTCGGGCGACGCTCCGCTGCTGACGGTGCAGACACTCGCGGGCGGGACGATGAACAGGGTGTCGCTCAGCCAACTTGCTGCGGTGCGCTGAGCGCGATATCGCTTCGAAGGAAATCCAATGCTTGATTCAATTTACGTTGGCATGACTGGTTTGCTGGGTTACTCGCAGGGGTTGCGCGTCATCGCGAACAACACTGCGAACCTGAATACGCCCGGTTTCAAGAGCTCAAGCTTGCAGTTTGCAGACATGTTCTACACCGGAGGAAATCTCAGCGGTGGCAACGCCGATCATCGCGAGCAGATGGGCTTCGGGCTTAACACTGCAGGAACGTCGATCTCGTTCAAACAGGGCGAGCTTCGCCAGACTGGCAACGATTTGGACATGGCCATCGACGGTCAAGGGCTCTTCGTTCTGCAGGACGAGCAGGGAAAGCTGGCCTACACGCGAGCTGGGCAGTTCAAGTTCGACAACGATGGCATCCTGGTCAGTCGGACCAACGGCGAAAAGGTCATGTCCATGGACGAGAACGGGGGCTTCGTGCCTGTCTCTCTGGCCGGCAAGATGATGAACCTTGGCAAGCCGACATCGCGCGTGGAATTTTCGGGCAATTTGTCCAACACCGTCGCGGAGCAAACAATCGGTGGCATCACAGTCATCGATGCTGGAGGGGCCAGTCACGCACTCACGATGAAATTCTCGGTCAAGTCCGCGGGCGAGTCGGGCACGACCATGAAGCTCGAGTTGATGGACGGCACCACTGTCGTCAACACAAGTGAGATGGTGTTCGTCAACGGCAAGCCGACGCCCGCCACGTCAACGGTCCAGGTCGCCTACACCCCGAGCGGCAAACCGGCGATGGCGCTGTCTTTGGACTTCAGTTCCGATGTCGTGCTTTTCGCCGGACAGACGACGCTCAAGGTCGACTCCCAGAACGGTGTGGGGCCCGGTGCACTCAGTGCCACTGCGTTCGACACGACGGGCACGCTGGTCATGAGCTATTCGAACGGACAGACCCTTAAAGGAGCGAGGCTGGCGCTGGCGCGATTCGATTCGCCTGGCGCAGTGGCTTCGATTGGCAACAACCAGTTCGAAGCACTGGACCAGAACGCCTGGCACTACGGCGGCGCGACCGAGGGCGCCTTCGGCACGGTGCAATCCGGCCGGGTGGAGATCTCCAACGTCGACCTGTCGCAGGAGTTCAGCGATCTGGTCATCATGCAGCGCGGCTACCAGGCCAGTTCGCAGGTCATCTCGACCGCCAACGACATGCTGCAGGAACTCTTTTCGATGAAAAGCAGATGACAGCTGCCGTTTCTCACGAAGGGGAGCCTTCGATGCTGTTGGATGGCAGCGCGTCCGAGCGAAAAGCTCGCGCCTTGCGCAGCTGGTCGCTTGCACAGCGGAACGCGCTGGCACTGCGATTCGTCAATGTTGTTGCGGCATGGCGGGACGAGTGGCTTCCTGCACAGGTCGGTGAAGTCTCCAAGCCCAGCGTCGAGGTTTTCGAGCCCAACGGCATGTGGCGGCTTGCATCCGAAGCTTCCGCTTGCTGGTCGTTTGAAGAGCCGCGCCGTGCCTCTTCCGGGGTGCTGCCAGCGCTTGATGGCGCGTCGGCGATCAGCGTCGATGAAAGGACGCCTGCGATGCGCGCGATTGCTGATCGCATGTTTGCGATCGACACGGGGTCTGGTTCGAGCGTCCAAGCAAAAGCTGGCTCGCTCAGCCAGAGCTTGGCGGGGGCATCGGCACGCAAGGCCTGGGACGACTGGATGCGCCGCATCGACATCTTTCTTGATGGCTTTGACCTTGACGCGCGATCCGGTGCGGGCGTTCGGAATCAAGCACCGCCTGCAGCTGCCTGGTCGGGTGCGCTGTGTGTCCGTGCTGCCTGGTGTGGCGGTGAATGGACGCTTGCACTGCCTTGGGAGGCCGTGGTCGCAGCAATCGGACCCGACGCCAAGAGTGCATCCCGGGTGGACACAGGTGCGCCTTCAACGCCGCAGGCGAAGACACGCCTGGATCACGCGCTTGCTGACCGGCGCGTGACTTTGCGCGTGATGCTGGAGGGCGCACAACTCAACCTCGGCCAGATTCAGGCGCTGCGTGTTGGTGATGTCGTCCCGCTATCTCATCGTCTTGACGCGCCCACGTTGGTGGTGGGCTCTGATGGCCACCAAGTGTGCGATGGCTGGCTCGGACAAAGTGGGGGCCATCTGGCAGTGGAACTCTCGGCCCCTTTGTCGTCCGCTCAGGCTGCAACTCTCGCATCGCCACCAATTGGCAACGGCAGCAAACCAAACATTCATTCATCTAAGGGAAGTTTCAAATGACAAAGGCCGTGGAAGGGATCGTGACCGACAACCGCATCGGTGCGACAGAAAGCAGAACTCGTGCAGGACTGGGGCAGGCCGCTTACCCAACCGCCCAGATCATCGCGTTACCGGATCTGCACGCGGGGTCTGATGGCGACACGCTTCAGTCTGATGGCAGCAGTCCCGTTCTCAAGGACTGGAATCCGCTTCACCAGATCAAGGCCAAACTGCAGGTGATGGTTGGCGAGGCCAGCATTTCTGTGGGCGAGCTCCTCGGGGCCAAAGAGCATCAGGTGCTGCGGCTAGACCGGGAAATCGACCAGGCCGTTGATCTCACGATCGAAGGAAAGGTTGTTGCGCGTGGACAGCTGGTGGCAGTGGACGGGCACTTTGCAGTACGAATCACGGAACTGCCCATTGCGTTGGGGCTGACAGCAGGAAACTGACGGATGTACGACGTGGTGCAGCGGATGCAAGTGGAAGATCGAAAGCGTGCCGGGAGCATCTTTGGGCGATGCGATGCGGGACGCATGGCGTTGGCTGCAATCGCATTTGTCGGCGTGACTTTCACCGTCACGGCATGGCCGCAGTCCGTCCTGCCCGCGGCTGATCCGGCGTCCCAGCCTGCTGCGCCTCACGCTAGCGGTGCTCCGCTTCCGTCGAGCATCCCCGTACGGCGCGATGCTACGAGCAGCGAAGGTGAAGGTGCTGGCGACCGCTGGTGGGTTGCAACTCTGTTTGTGGGTGGGCTGTTGGCGTGTGGCGTCATCGCAGCACGTCGTAAGCAAGCAAAAGCCGATGCAGGCGCCAGATCTGTCATGTCGTGGTTTCGGCTAGGTGGTTTGATCGACACAGCGTCTTCGCGCGAGATCGAGCGCGTCTCGAGCGCCCGACTGTCACCGCGCCATAGCCTTCA
>Ga0207655_1000676_pt1 | contig 39882 bp, 33 predicted proteins | sample KBSM44metaG_FD_184398 | JGI IMG/M metagenome (GOLD analysis project Ga0207655, IMG submission 184398) | Miscanthus rhizosphere microbial communities from Kellogg Biological Station, Michigan, USA - KBS M4-4 metaG (SPAdes) (version 2) | ecosystem: Host-associated > Plants > Roots > Rhizosphere >...
GGATACTCTTTTACCAGCGTGAAGACGAAGTCCTGCCCGCGCATGGCGTGGCGCTCGCGCAGGATTTTCTCGACGATGCCGGGCACGGAGATATCCTGATAAATGCGGTTCTGGTGGCTGCGTGACAGCAGGGCCAGCCTCGGTTGCAGGCAGAGGGCGTAGCGGCTCTCGTCGCGAGAGCTGGAAAGGCGCTTAAAGCCGGTAACCACGCCCTGAATAACCCGCAGCGGCACGGGTACGCCAAAGGCTTCTTCCACCGGCGCTTGCAGGGTCAGCGAGGCGTCCTTCATTAGCAGGGTAGTTGGGTCAATATTGCGGTCGCTGCTGGCGAAAGTGATGTCATAGCTGAACGGCAGGCTCAGGCTCTCGTTGCCGACAAAGCCTTCCACGTCAATCGGCGTGACGCAGTCGCGCACGGCGAGCTTGTGGTGGCTATGGTCGAAAAAGAATGGCTTAGACGCAGTACTCATCTCTGTTCCCCTTCAAACTCCAACAAAATCCCTTCCTCATCATCCCAGCCCAGCGTCAGCGAGGTTGTGCGCTGCTGATCGCTCATCCGGCTGAGAAGCTGTTGACTCAGCACCGGCAGAATTTGTTGGTTGAGCAAGCTGTCGATATTGCGCGCGCCGGTGTCTGGCAGTAGACAGGCGGCGACCAACTGGTCGTAAAGACTTTCTTGGATGATGCATTCAAGGCCGTAATGTCTGTTAAGGCGTTTTGCCACCTGTGCCAGTTTCATCTCGACGATTTTTCTTAGCGCTTGGGCATCCAGCGGGCGATAAATCAGCGTTTGGAAACGGGCCAGCAAGGCGGGCTGGAAGTGGTCGCGCAGGATAGGGCGCAGCAGTTCGTGCATCTCGCCATGGGTGGCTTGAGGTTGTTCATCCAGCAGCTGCATCAGGTGGTCACTGCCGAGGTTGGCGGTCATCAAAATGACCGTGTTGCGAAAATCAATCTCGCGGCCTTCGCCGTCGCGCATAAAGCCGCGATCAAAGACCTGATAGAATAGGTTAATCACGTCGCGATGGGCTTTTTCCACTTCGTCGAGCAGCACCACGCTGTACGGGCGTTTGCGCACGGCCTCGGTCAAAATACCGCCCTGGCCGTAGCCCACGTAGCCCGGAGGTGACCCTTTGAGCTGGGAGACCGTGTGGGCCTCCTGATATTCGGACATGTTGATGGTGATCAGTGACTTCTCGCCGCCAAACAGGGTGTCAGCCAGCGCCAGCGCGGTCTCGGTTTTACCTACGCCGCTTGAGCCTACCAGCAGAAAGACGCCGAGCGGGCCGTTTTCAGATGTCAGGCCAGTCTTCGCCGCGCGCAGCCGCTGCGCCATATCCACCAGCGCGGCGTCTTGACCGACTACGCGCGTGGCGAGATGTTTTTCTAACTGCAGCAGGTCGGCTTGTTCGTCTTTTAGCAGGCTGCTCAGCGGCACGCCGGTCCAGTCGGCAATGACCGTGGCGACGGTGCGTACGTCCACGTCAAGGCTTAGCAAAGGGCAGTTTCCCTGCAAATGACTCAGTTGCTTATGCAGCGTAACCGTCTCTTCCTGACGGCTGATATCTTGGCGAGCGTCCAGCAGTTGCTGGGTTAGCACTTTTTCAGCGTTATACTGAGTTTCAAATACGGCGAGTTGCGCGGCCAGTTCAGCGTCCTGCTGCCCCATTTTCTCCAGACGGTCACCGTGGGTATGGGTTCCCAGCGCAATATCTTCCAGCAGCGCCTGTTCTTCCATCTCCAGCGCGCTGATTTGTGCTTTCAGGCGGGTCAGGTCTTCCGGCAGGGTATCGAGGCTCATGCGCACGCGGGCAGAGGCGGTATCAAGCAGGTCCACGGCTTTATCCGGCAACTGGCGACCGGTGATGTAGCGGCGCGACAGGCTGACGGCAGCTTTGACCGCGTCATCCGTAATATGCACGCCGTGGTGCTGGGCATAGCGCGATTTTAGGCCGCGCAGCATCAGACAGGCCATCTCGTCATCCGGCTCGTCGACTTTCACCATCTGGAAGCGGCGCTCCAGCGCGGCGTCCCGTTCAAAGTACTGCTTGTATTCGCTCCACGTGGTGGCCGCGATAGTGCGCAGCTCGCCACGGGCCAGCGCCGGTTTGAGCAGGTTGGCGGCATCTGCACCCCCGGCCTGATTGCCTGTGCCGATAATAGTGTGCGCTTCATCGATAAACAGTAAAACGGGTGTCGGCGACTGCTGAACGGCTTCAATCACGTTTTTCAAACGCTGCTCGAACTCGCCTTTAACGCCGGCACCGGCTTGCAGGAGGCCGAGATCTAGAGTGCGCAGGCTGACTGACTTCAGGCTGTCGGGCACGTTCCCTTCGGCGATACGCAGAGCCAGACCTTCCACCAAGGCGGTTTTCCCCACGCCCGGCTCGCCCACCAGAATCGGGTTGTTTTTACGGCGGCGCGAGAGGATGTCTATCATCTGGCGGATCTCGGTATCACGTCCAAAGATCGGGTCGATCTCTCCTGCTTTGGCTTTAGCCGTTACGTCCAGCGTGAATTTATCCAGCGCAGCCTGTAGCGCTTCACTTAATGTCTGGCCGGTAAGCGGATGGGTATTGGGCTGCGTGGATGGCTCATTCAGCGACGTAGCTGGGGTAGCAAGGCTGGCCTGCTGTTGCAGCTCAGGGCGCTCGTCGGACTGAACGTTCAGCAACGGCTTGAGGCGAGCAATATGCGCCGTGCTCAGGCTAAAGAGTGGCCAAGCACCGTCGCAACGCAGCAAATGTGGATGTGCGTTGAGGGCTTCGAGCAGGTGAATACTGCGAATGCGATCATCGCCATCTTGCAGTGAGGCGTTTAACCATGCGCTCTGCATCAGCTCGATCAGTGAGTCCGATAACACCGGGCGAGCATGTACCGAGCGCGGCAGGGCGTCGAGGTGCGCCAGCAGGCTCTGCCACAGGCTGTCCATGTCCCAATCGTAGCGGCGGGCCAGCACGGTAATATCGCCTTCGCCCAATTCCAGCAATTTGAGTAGCCAGTGTTCTAGCGTTATCTCAGCGTGGGCGCGGGTCTGACACAGCGTCGCGGCGGCTTCCAGCGCCTGCGCGCAGAAAGGATTAAGGCGACGAAGTAGGGTGGCTGACTGATGTTCCATGCTGAGATTCCTTGTGTTTTGGGTACGCTACCGCCCATAGCCTTCCTTTGCAGGAACCCAGGCCCATTAGGTCGATGTTCGAATTGTTTGTTGTTTGCGAAACTGCCAATGACTCTCAATAAGCAGTTTTGAAAACGACAAAACAGCAGACGGCGAACCGCCTGCTTGGGGCGTTACCCTAAATAATTCGTGTCGCGGGAAGACGGCAAGTTCGCAAGCCCCCGGGGGCATAGATAACTATGTGACCGGGGCGAGGAAACGCAGCCAACGCACCAGCGGCGCGAAGAATGACGGGTAACTAGGCGGTGGTACGTTCATTCCAAGAATCGGAATGAATGATGTTGCCGTCTTTGTAAGTCCAAGTGATTTTTTCGTAACGCAGCTCAATCTCTTCGAGGTGGTTGTGTTTCTCGAAAGAGGCGACTTTGATGTCGTGCATTTTTGGCGCGACTTTCACCAGCTTCACGTTCTCAAGCTTGGTGTTGAAGTACTCCACTTCCTGACCTGCATCGTTAATGCGATACCATTTGAACTCGGCAGATTTCAGGGTCTGACCGGTGGTGACCGCTTTGTAGAGATACGGGCTGGAGGAGTCGATTTCCTTGGTGAACAGGAACGGGGTATGAATGCGGGTCCCCGTCAGTTTGCCGGTGTTGTTATCGGTAGGGATGTAGACGTTATGCTCCTGAGCCACGACTTCGATGCTGCCTTCGCGATCTTTCACATCAACGGCACCTTTAATGTCCGCGCCGCCGTCGTCTTTCAGCCATAAATAAACGGGAATTGCCATGATTTAGTTCTCCTTGCTTGGTGTTGTAGCCGCTTCAGATCCTGAGGCGGATTGAGATGCTGTTGCCTGACACGCATTTGCCTGAGGCACCAGACTAATTTCGACACGGCGATTGGCTGCTCGGCCTTCTGCCGTGTCGTTTGTTGCAATCGGGCGGGTCGCGCCGTAACCCTGAACTGCAAAGCAGGTTGGCGAGACATCGCTGGTGGAGAGCATCCAGTCACGCAGGGCTTCAGCGCGTTTAAGTGACAAGATTTGGTTGGCGCGTGCGTCGCCGGTGATGTCGGTATGTCCTGCTACCACGATGAGCCAGCCGGGCTTGGCTTTAATACCAATCAGCGCATTCACCAGCAGTTTCGTGCTGTTAGCTTTGAGCTGATATTTGCCGGTATCGAACAGTGAAAGGGCGTCCAGACGCACTGTTTTAGGGGCTGTGACCACGGCAGGCGGCGGTGGCGGCAGATAGTTTTTGATGGCAGTCAGCAGAGGCAGACGCAGGCGCTCGCCTTGGTACAACCCTAACCCGAGGCGAAGCGGCTCGCCGTTGCGGAACCAGTCATCAAGCTGGGCGGCATCGTTACGCAGAACCGCCACGGCTTTAGCCTTCGGCGCGTAGTCATGCATATCAATGCTTTCGTAATGGCGGATGTCGAAAGCCACGCGATGCAGCAATTGCCGGTTGTGCCACGCGCTACAGCACAGTGCCACCGCGATTGCCACCACGAGGAGGGTGAAACCATGGCGCAGCACGCGCTGACAGGCTGATTTGCCATAGCCCAAGGGAAGGGTGGAAAAGAGAAAATCCGGGAATTGTAGGCCAGTTTTTGTAGCTTCTGAGTCAGGCTTCCAGCCCGCAACCGCGTTCAGCGCGGTCAGGGAGGATAACCAGCGCAGCCAAAGCGAATCTGCCACCAGCTTTGGTAAATTGGCGACGTGATGCAAAATAATTTGCTGTGGTTGAACGCCAATCACGTCGTCATTGCGTTGAATGAAGGCCGGTAAAACCTGCTCTTTTAGCCACTGGTTATGCTTAAAGAGCATCACGGCCTGCTTGAAGCGAACGGACTGTTCCTCGCCTTCTGGCGTAAGCTGCCAATCGCCGAGTGTTTCCGGCATAGTGACCACAGGCCAGACCGCAACGGGTTGCGCCTGCTGTTGTGACAGCCAAACCGGCGATTTAACCATGCTGTTTGCGACCGTGCTGTAGAGAACCAGCGGTACCGGCCAGTGGCTGTCCCTGCGCAGCTGTACCAGTTGCCAGCGAAGCTCAAACAGATGCGTGGAAAGTGCTTGTTCATCCGCCTGTTGCTGCGGATTAACAGAGAACATCACGCTCAGTTGCCGCGCCCACTCAGGTCGCTGCTCTAGCAGCTGCTGAGTGAACTGACGCAGGCTAGTGACATCATTGACGCGTAGCCAGCAGCCCTGCGCCGACTGGTGGATAGCATCAGCGCCAAACAGCGCAGGCAGCGCGTCACCGCACACCAGTACCACTGGCAGGCGATAGCTCTCCGGCGGCAGGCCGTCGAGGTTTATGGTGTCGTTTGCACGTTTGGATTTACGCCCGCTCAGCCATAAGCCGCTAAGACAGATCAGCGCGACCACGGCAAAGCTTATCCAGCGAACTTTTGGCGAAAAAGGCAGAAAGACCAGACATAAAATCCCGGCTAAGATCCCAGCCCATAACCACAAACCGCGTTGCCACATCTGACTCATCGCACTGACCCCGGTAACAGGGTCGGCAGCAGCCCAGACAGCCAGTGGTCAAGACCCAACCAGAGAATAGCCACCAACAGCGCGGCTAAACCAAGGCGTAACGGCCAATAGCGCAGCCACACGCCAACACGATGGCGCGACGGAGCGACAGCTAGCACCGGATTGGCTGGCGCGGAGTTAAAGGCAGGGACTCGCGCAGAGAGTTGATCGACCAGCTGTTGGCGTTCGGCGCCTCCCTCTGGACCTAATCCTCCTTTAAAGCCGAGCATCAGCACGCGATGGAAACAGATTAAAACGGTTAAATCTGCTGCTGGATCACGCAGTACCTGTCGGACTCGCTCATAAAGCTGGCTCCCGGCATCCAGAGTTTTGAAAAAATGCGCCTGAAGCGGAGAGTCACACCATACGAAATAGATATCGTCGTGGATGTTGCGCCCTTTTACCGTCTCATCCAGCACCGCGCATTGGGCATACATGACGTGCTGACAGCTTTGCTCGCTGATGTTGGCTGCCTTCAGCGCCTGCTGAACGTGCTTGATATCATCCACGCAGCGCTGCCAAAAAATACGACCTTGGCCTTCGCCGCAGGTCATTCCCTGTCGCAGGCTAATGAGTTGCAGCCAGGTGTCGGCCAGCAGAGCATCGATATCCATGGGTTGAGTAGATACTGTTATGGATTGATTCATGCGCGTAACACCGCAAAGAGTTCAAGCTGGATCTCACCTAAGGTGCCTGGCACATAGAACACGCAGGCACCGGCTTCCATCATCTGTTTCGCCGCAGGATGGTTGAGATCAAGGGAGAAATATTGATTTTCGAGGCGCAGTGGAATGGCAGCAGGCACGTGGGTCAGAGCGCGCAGAGGGATGCCGCTCAATGCCACGTTGACCACGTTGCCGACATCATCAGGCGCGCCGACTTTGCACAGCTGCGGGAACTGCGTTTGCAACTGGGCAGACGAAAGCGTGGAGCGAACCGAGAGGTAGAAATCCACGTCTTCACGAAGCCGTGGGTCATGCAAGTCAGCACGCCACTGGTTGAATCGAGGTTCATGCACCAGTTCAACTGCCACCAAACGCGACGGCAGGCTTGCTTCGAGCAAGATGTTCAATAGTGCAAACAGCGGCGGGAAAACGGCGGTCAAATCATCGTGCTGATAAACCGGGATTGCCGTGCTGTCATGCTCCAAAGAGAATGTCAGCAAGCTACCAGCCAGCCTTGCCAGCTCCTGATATAAACGTTCAGGGTGAACTTGCGGGTAGCGTTGGAAATTCCCCAGCACGGGTTCGGCACTGTTAAGGGCGTTGAGCAGCCAGAACAAGGAAACGTCGGCCACGGCGAAGTCGGCCATGCGGGCGTTGCTTTCGCGACGCATCCCCATCAGCCGTTGCAAGCGCGCACGAAGCTGCACCATCAATATTTCCAACTGCTCACTGCACCAGTGGCTCGCTTGCAGGCTGAGCAACGGCGGAATAAAGCTCTTGTCCTGAGTCCAGCGACCTTGCTGGTCACGGCGTAGAAGGGCGACAGGGCAGGTCTGATAATTACCGTTCTCTTGGCTGCTCAGACGCAGGGAAAGCTCGTGGGTCATCACGGCGATTTGCTTTTTATCGTCGCCAAACTGGTTCTGCACGTCTCGCCAAGCTTGGCGATACCGCACCGGGCGCTCCGCAATTTCGTCAGGTTGCAGGCAGTTGCCGCCATTGGCATAGGTCTGCGGAACGGCCAGCAAGACGGTCGCTTCGTTGGCCTGAGCAGGCAAATTTGCGGCCAGAGTTAATGTTGCTGGCAGCAAATCGGCACTGTCGGTGTCCACTAAGGTGCCATCTTGAAAGCGAAGGTGTAAGCGTTCCGCCTTCAGGCGACCCTGAGCCAGCGCGTCTTGCTCGAAACTGGCATGCAGCACTCCCCACGGATGCAAAACGCCCATTTGCGCAATGCATTCGTTAGTCCAGGCCTCCAGAGAGGCCTGTTGTTGAAATTGCTGTGGAGAAACCAGAATTCCGCGTGTCCATAGCGGACGTTCAATCTTCATCCTGCCTCCGGGCTTCAAGCTTTCGCTTTAGGCATCTGAGAAACCAACGACAAGTTGACGTCCATGCCTTCCACCTGGAAGTGCGGCACGGCGTACAGTTTCACGCGGAAGAAGCCAGGGTTGTCCTCGATATCTTCGACGGTCACTTTGGCGTCACGCAGTGGGTGAGAAGCCTGCAGGTCGTCGCCCGGATCGGTCATTTCAGTCACCAGCGAGCGTACCCAAGTGTTTAATTCCAGCTCTAACAGGCGACGGTCTTTGGTGGTGCCGATGTTCTCGCGCTGGATCAACTTCAGGTAATGCGCGATGCGTGACAGCAGGAAGATGTAAGGCAGGCGTGAGTTGATGCGGCTGTTGGCGGTGGCGTCAGCAGTGTCATACAGCGCCGGTTTCTGCGTGGAGTTAGCCGAGAAGAAGCAGGAGTAGTCGCGGTTTTTGTAGTAAGACAGCGGGATGAAGCCCAGATTGGCAAACTCAAACTCGCGGGTTTCAGGGATCATCACTTCTGACGGGATTTTCACCTGATTGCCAGTGCCCAAGTCGTACAAGTGGATTGGCAAGTCGGTCACGGCGCCACCGGCCTGCGGGCCACGGATCTGCACGCACCAGCCGTTTTTGATGAAGCTCTTCACCATGTTGGCGGCGAAAGCAAAAGAGGCGTTGGTCCACAAGTATTTCTCGTGGTCCGGGCCTTTCACTTCTTCGACATAGTTGAAGCTGCGAACTGGCACGGTGTCTGGGCCATAAGGCAGGCGGCCAAGCACGCGCGGCATGGTCAGGCCGATGTAGCGAGAGTCATCAGAATCGCGGAAGGATTTCCACTTGATGTATTCGGCGCGATCGAAGTAGTTACCAATGTCTTTGATTGCCGCGACCTCTTCCATGGACTCTTTCAGGAAGAATTTCGGGCCAACCGAGCCGACAAATGGCATGTGTGCCGAAGCTGACACTTTAGAAATATTGCGCAGCAGAGCGACGTCTTGCGCACTGGCGTCAAACTCATAGTTAGAGATGATGGAGCCAATCGGCTCGCCGCCCGGGGTGTCGTATTCTTGAATATAGGTGTGGTGATACAGGCCGCTTTGGATGATTTCCGGGCAGTCTTCGAAGTCTTGGCGCAGGTCATCTTTCGAGACGTCCAGCAGTTCGATTTTAACGTTTTGACGAAAATCGGTGCGGTCAACCAAGAACTTCAGGCCACGCCAGCCAGACTCTACGCGCTGGAAGTCAGGGTGGTGCATCACCACGTCCAACTGGCGGCTGATTTGCTCGTCGAGCATGGCGATATGGCCGTCGAGCAGGGTTTTATCAAGACGCTCAACTTTCTGCCCAGAGGCCTTCAGGCGTTGCAGAAAGACCTGCACGGCGGCAGTCACGCGCTCGTCGGTGGTGACATCAGACATCGCCTGATTGTCTTGGAAGACGTTGACGTCGCCCAGTGAAGACACTGGCGTCAGGTTAATTTTGTCGAACAGTGACGCGTAAACACTTCCTGCGTCGGCACGTTCCAGCACGGTAGTGCGGCTTTCTTGCGTATTTTCTGTATTGGCAGACATAAGCATAATCTCAGGTTGATCCGATTCAGGAAGGGTTAAGCGTCTTTAGGGGCCAGCGCGGCCAGTTCGTTGCGTAAGTCATTGCTCAAGGTTTCATCCTTAAGGATGGTTTCAAGCTCTTTACGGAAGGTGGCGTTGTCTAAAAGGTTGGATTTGAGGTCGCGCAATAAATTACGCATCGCCAGCATGGCGCGCAGTTGGGGGATTTGACGGGCAACTTGTTCTGGCTCGAAATCTTTCATGTCGCCAAAGGCCAGCTTAACGCTCTCTTCACTACCATCGGCTGCCAGCGTGTTTTCCACGGTCAGGTTCAGCGAAGGGCCGTATTCCGCCAGCACGCTGTTAAAGTTGTTTTTATTGATATTGATTTTTTCGCGTTCGGATAACGGTCGATTCTCTTTCCCGTTACTGTAATCGCCCATTACCACCAGTTTTAATGGCAGTTCGACTTTCTTCTGGGCGCCGCCGGTATGCAGATCTAGCTTTATATTAACGCGAGCTTTAGGTATTTCATTTTGAAAGCTATTAGACATGGCTATTTTCCCTGCTTGTGATCGGGGTATGATTTTTTTGGCGACAAGCAGAAACGAAGAGCTTTGCTTCCTGCAAGGCCACTAAAGGAATTACGTCAAGATTCACTCATTACCTATGAGTTAAAGAAAAGGGAATCTACTGGTTAATAATATTGAATGCTTCGGATTAATCAATGGTTTCAAATGTTGATTAATATTGTGAGTAATGTTTTTAAGTGATTTAACTAGTGAGTTTTATACTCTTGTTTTGAGTCTAGTTCATTGTTTTTGTTGATTTTAATTTCCATCATTGAAGCATCTATTTTTCCGTGATTTATAGGGAATTTTCCTCATTAATTATTTTATGATGGCGTTTTTTCAGGCTTTTTATTAGGATTTTTCTTTCGGACTTTTCTTGGGTTGTAAGAGGGGTCTTTAAAATAGGTAGGATTTTTCCGCCGAGTTTTTCTTAAGAGTTTTCGTATATAAAAGTTATCTTTCTGTTTAATTATCATTTGAGTGAATAATAAAGTTCTTAGTATTAACCTATGATTGAAAAATCATGGTGGTCGAAATGACAGATAAATTAACAATAATCGCGATAATGTTTTTTTTTAGATCAAAAAGACTAAGTTTATGAAGGGCAGCCTGACAGCTGGAGATATCAGGCCGCAATGGGGAGGGGAAGCTCTATTTGATGACTGGCGTGGCTTCAACAACCAAGGTTTCGAGCGGTTTTAAGGTCACGACAACAGGCTGGTGGTAATCGGCAGGTAGGCTGGTGTTGCTGCCGTACACATTTTTAAGGGTGAATTGGTTGGCCTCGCCGCTGGGGATTTCAAAGCTTTTACTGAGATCCAGATAGTAACTTTGTGCTTTATCCGACGGGTTACGCAGGCCCAAAATGGCTTTCTTTTTGCTCCATGATGCCCAGCCGTAGATCTCCAACGCCGTAGGGTCACCGCCAATCCAGTGAGTATCGACCAGCACATCGCTATTACTGCGCGACCATTTGGCCGCTGCCGCGAGGCTGTCCCACTTGTTGCTGTTTAACATTGAAGGCGTGATATACAGCTCTTGCAGCTGGGTTCCCGTCGCGAAATAGCTCCACACTTGGTCGGCAAAGTCACTGTCGGTCTGAACTTTCTCCAGCCCAAAATAGGCGTGCTCCGCGCTAACAATGCCGTGATACATCAATGAGTTTATTGGGAACAGCGGGCCTTTGCGCACGATAGAGCGGTAGGTTTCGGCATCGCGATAGGTCATCCACTGCTGCACCGGTGAGCCTTTGCCAAACACATTAATGTCATCGCCCTGACGCCAAATAGAGTCGGCGTAGAACAGCCACGACGGGCTGGCGTCGGTGCCGGTGGTCAGGTTGATAAACAAGTCCGGATTGGCCTGTCGCATATTTTTAATCAGCCCAATAGAAGCATCGAAATCGGACGCAAACTGGCTGCCTGGAATATAGGAATTGGCATTGCCCATGCCATCTAGCTTGAAGGAAGTTATGTGCTCGTTTTTGATCAGCTTGATGATTTGTTGATTGAAATTGCGGAAGTAATTCGGGCCGGAGAGGGCGAATTTGCCGTCTACGGTTTCAAAACCGTTCTCTTTGGCGTGCGAAACGCGGATATCACGCGGTTTGTTGTAGCCACCCCAAGGCGAGAGCCACAGCCCGACCGAGGTGTGCAGGCTGTCGGCTTTCTCCTTTACCGCGCCAAATCCTTTGCTGAATGCCGGGCCGAACAGCCATTTGCCAGTGCGATCGTCCCAGCCATCATCCAATAAGAAGCCATCCAGCTTCACGCCGCGCTTTTTAATAAGCTCATCGGCGTAGGTGTCCATGCGACTCAGGACCTCTTGTTCGGTATAGGTGGTGAAGAAGCCGATATCCATCCAGCTGTTGTAGTGCAGATAGGGCTGATAAGGGCGCGCGCGTACGGCGTTAATGAACTGGTTGAAGCTGCGGCGCAGCTGATTGCTTTCTTCAAAAGTCCCAAAGTAGGTGGTGAAGGTGACAGGGGTATCCGTGCCAATCGGCGTTTTCAGCTCAACATTTAAATTAGTCGTAGTTTCATAGGCATAGGTATTAACGATAGGTTTTTCCGGCAGAATGAAAAAGCTGTCCGCGATGATCGGCGAGCTATTAATGGCGCCATCAACATAAGGGGCCTGAGCCTGCCCTTTGGTTGGGAAGAAGGTGATTTTCGCCACTTTCTGCGGCTGGCCTTTGGCCAGAATGCTGTAATCGATGCTGGCGTATTTGCCTTTTAGGCTATGCAGCACCACGCTGACGCTGAAGTCTTGATGTTCGTAATCGATAAAAATCGCGTCATCTTTCTTCTTCACGCTCTTAATTTTAAAATCGGCAGTGTGAATAACCTTTTCATCTGGTAATGTCAGGAAAAACAATTCAATAGGCGCTAGCTGGTGGCCCGAAAGCTTATCTTTTAACACTACGGCGGAGTGGGTGTCGTCAAAAGAGAAAGCCAAGTTATCGTTGTTTAACTGGTACTCGGAGGCGAGAGCGCCATTACTTATCAGCAATAAAAGGAGAGAACTCTTTATGAGGGTTTTCATAGGATGTCCTGATATCTCAGAGTAAAAAGGTATGGGTGTCGCGAAGGAAAAGGCTACCCGATACGTGACAGGGTAACCTTTGTGAAAGACTTAATGTGCTGCAACAGGTTCAGGGATGAGCTTATTCGCCGAGCCGCAGACCGTCACTTTGCTGCGCACCACGTCTTTCATGGCGTCCATGCCGACGCGCATGTAATAGCGCGGGTCGTTGCCTTCCGGGTTGTCGCCGAACCATTTTTTAACCGCCGCCGCAAAGGCAATTTTCAGCTCCGTGGCGACGTTCACTTTGCACACCCCCAGTTCAATGGCGCGGCGCACATAGTCGTCAGGCACGTCACTCGCGCCGTGCAATACCAGCGGGATATCTACCGTTTCGCGGATCTCTCCCAGACGCTGGAAATCAATTTTCGGCCGTTTGGTGTATAAGCCGTGGGCGGTACCGATGGCGACGGCAAGGCTATCAATGCCGGTTAACTCGACAAATCGGCGCGCTTCTTGCGGATCTGTGAGAAAAGCACTCTCTTCATCGACGTTCATATCATCTTCTACGCCGCCCAGTCGGCCTAGCTCCGCCTCAACGCTACAGTCATGTCGATGGCAAAAATCCACCACGTTTCGCACCAGACGGGCGTTTTCGGCAAAGGGGAAGTGGCTGCCGTCAATCATCGCGCTGCGCACCCCGGCATGGACCTTACGGCTAATGTCTTCCAATGACTCGTGGTGGTCGAGATGCAGAGCCAACGGCATGCCGTAGCTGGCAGAATAGGCTTCACACAGGGCGTAGATCTCTTCAAAAGCGATATGTTTGAAGGTGCCCGGCGTACCGGCAAGGATCACCGGAGACTGCATCTCTTTGCAGACTTCGAGGATCGCCTGAATGGTCTCTGCATTATGGATATTGAAAGCGGGGACGGCATACCGCCGCGCCTGCGCGTCTTGTAAAAGATATTTTGTCGAAATGATGCTCATGAGGTGATCCTCTCAGCCTTTCCATGGATGAATAACAACGCCTTTCACAACGCGATTTACCGTGCCGCTGGCGGAAGGGGTGTCAGGGGTAATGCCCGCTTTGATTGATTCGCTGAGGGCGAAAATTTGGCTGTAAATCAGGAAGCAGAAAGCCTGTTCGATATCGATAAAGTCGCGTGAAGCGGGCAATAGGATGTGCGGCCCGGCGGTGATTTCAGGGCTGCTGCTGGCCGATATGGCAACCACGCGCATCGCCTGCTGGTCGCGACGCAGCTCATTTAGCAAATCGAGATCGTATTGGCGGGTATAAGGGTGGCTCGACACAAACAGCACCACCAGCGTTTCACCATTGACTAAGGATTTTGGCCCGTGGCGAAACCCCGTCGGCGAGTCATAAAATGCCGCCAGTTTGCCTGCCGTCAGCTCCAGCACTTTTAAGGCAGATTCCCGCGCCACCCCCTGCAAGCCGCCGCTGCCGAGATAAACCACGCGCTTAAAGGGCAAGTCACCAAACAGCGCATCGCTAAAGTCGCTTTGAGAATCAATGATCTGTTCGCAGCGCGTCGCGACATCTTGAAAACTCTGGCTATTGATGGTTTTAGGGGCAAAAACCGCCAGACAGCTTGCCATCATAGTGCTGATGCTGCTGGTCATGGCGAACCCGCGATCGTGGGTTTCGGCTGGCATCAGCAGGGCCAGCGCGTTTTTACTCTTGACGGCATTTTGATACAGGCTGCCTGCTTCATTGCAGGTGATGACCAGATGATGGCACTGGCTGACTAGCTGATTAGCTAAATCCACCGCAGCCACGCTTTCCGGGCTGTTACCCGAGCGGGCAAAAGAGACCAGCAAAGTCGGGCGGTGGGGGGATAGATAGTCCACAGGGTTGGTGACCAGATCGGTGGTCGGCACGGCGACAAAATTTTTATCCGTCTGGCGCGAAAGCCAAGGGGCAATAATATCGCCAATAAACGCTGAGGTTCCCGCACCGGTCAGGATGATTTGTAAATCAGGTTTTTGTAGTAGAGGGGTAAGAAAATTATCTATTTCAATACGTTGGCTTTCGATATTTTTTAAGGATTTGATCCAGCACCCCGGTTGTTGGCGGATCTCTTTTTCGGTCCAGGTTGCCGTACCTGAAATACTGGCAAATTCTGTTTCGCTCATCACGTGTCCTTAGTCATACCTTTCAGTGAGCCAATACAAACCATGCATGGCATCTTTCGTTTTGTTTCATTTGGTCGGTTTTGTGGATAAATGAAATCTATACAAAAGAAAATGAAAGATCAACGAAAGAAAGGAAATAAAACGAAAACTGTGATCTAAGGATAGATTGGGTTTTATTATCTAACTGATTTATCTAGATATGTGAATTTTTCGAGAATATGACTCTGTGATTTTCGAAAGGAAAAGAAAGGCTTGTGACCGCGCAGGCCACAAACCAAAGTGATGTGTAGTGAAAGCTTTAGATCTCAACAGGCTGGCCATCAACCCATATTTTTTGCACCTGAAGCTGCGAATTTAGCGCGATAACGTTGGCCACTTTCCCCACTGAGAGTGAACCTAAACTCTGTTCAAGGCCGAGCACTTTGGCCGGATGCAGTGAAGCCATATGGATAGCATCCTCCTGCGACACGCCGAGGCTAGCGACCAGATTGCGCACCGCGGCATCCAGCGAAAGGGTGCTGCCGGCAAGCCCGCCCTCAGCCGTGCGCACCATGCCTTGCTGTAGGGTGACGGGCTGCCCGCAAATCGAGTACTCGCTGTCGGGCATGCCCGCAGCGCGCATGGCGTCAGTGATCAGCACCACCCGATGCGCCGCGCAGTTGCAACACAGCGCCATCGCCGCCGGATGCACGTGGTGACCGTCGGCGATTAACTCCAGCCAGGCTCGCTTATCCGTTAAGCCCGCGCCAACCATGCCGGGATTGCGATGATGAAGTCCCGTCATGCCGTTAAAGCAGTGCACCAGCCCATCGGCTCCGGCATCAAAAGCCCGGACGGTCTCTTCATAGCTCGCCGCGCTGTGGCCGAGCATCACTTTGATTCCCTGCTTTTTCAGATGTTGAATCGCTGAGATCGCCTGCGGCTTTTCAGGAGCCAGTGCCACCACGCGCAGGGTGTTTTGTGACACATCAATCAGGCTATCTAGCTCGGCGATGTTCAATTCGCGAAACAGTTCTGGGGCATGCGCGCCTTTATTCTGTGGCGTGAAGTAAGGCCCTTCCAGATAGCTTCCCAGCACCGTTGCGCCTTTGCCGCCCTGATGGCAGCGCAGGGCAATGCGGCGCAGCGCGCTCTTTATATCCTCAAGCGGAGCCGTGACGGTGGTCGGCAACCAGCCACCGACGCCCTGACTCGCTTTGAATAGTGCCAGCTTGTCCAGTACCTCGGGGGCGTCATCCATGACGTCAACGCCATCACCTCCGTGGACATGGATGTCTATGTAGGCCGGGCACAGCAGCTCGGCGTCGCGCTTTGGCACACCTGCGGGGATTGGCTCAATGGCGATAATCTTGTTGCCGTCGAGGCGCAGCTGGTGGTCTTGCAGCCAGCCGTGCTCGGTCAGCACGCGATGCGCGCGCAGCAGCTGGTTCATATCCCTTCCTCTATTGGCACGGCCTCGCGGTGGCGGCCCAGTTCATCCACCAAACTAGTGAGCCCGCGGTGACCACACTCAAGGGCCTGAAGGCGGAACTCCTGACTGCTCAGGCCTTCACGTTCAAGCACCATTTCCAGCAGAAGTTGTAGATTCACGCCGGTGATCACTTCCCGATCTGACTTCTGCATAGCAAAGGTCGAGGCCACGCGAAAAGGTGTGCCGCCCAGTAAATCCGTCAGAAAAACCAGCCCTTCAGTTTCATCCAATTCCGCCAGAGCCTGTTCAAATTGGGAAGTCAGCAGGGCGGTTGAAGAGCTTTCGGGGAAATCGATCGCCATGATTTGCTGCTGTTCGCCAAGGATTTGCTTCATGGCTTTCTCAAGCCCGGAGGCGAACCCGCCGTGACCGGTAAGAATAATGCTTAACATGTTGCGTCCTCTTGCTTACAGGAAGTGACCGAATTTGCCGACGATGCCTAACACGACGGTTAGCCCAATCAGGCGCAGCGGGCTCCAGCCACGGCGCACCAGCCAGTACATCGTCAGGGTATAAACCAGTGGCAGAAACGCCGGCATCAGCTTGTCAATAACGTCAGTTTGTAATTTAACCACGGCGTCGCCAGCGTTGATTTCCAGCGTGGTGGCTAATCGAACATAGGTCGCCACCAGCGCGCCAATCACCGTCATACCCACAATAGAGGCGGCACGGCCCACTTTTAGCGTGTTGGCTTTGATAACCGGAATGGCGGCCACGCCCATGCGATAGGCATAGTGAGCTAACCCGAAACGCAGCCCGAGGTGGACGACGTTAAACATCACCAAAAATACCACCGCGCCGAGAATTGAACCTTGAAGTGCCAGACTGGCCCCAATGCCACCACAAATCGGCAGTAAAGTGAGCCAGAACATGGCGTCGCCGATGCCGCCCAGCGGTGCGCCAACCGCGATCTTGGTGCTTTGAATACTGTTCACATCCTGCTTTGAGCGCTCCATCGCCAGAATGATGCCGATGACAAATGTCACCAGAAATGGGTGGGTGTTGAAGAATCCCATATGGCCTTTCATGGCCCGCGCCAGATCATTCTTGTTGGTATGGATTTTTTTCAAGGCGGGCAACAGGCCATACAGCCAGCCCGAAGCCTGCATACGTTCATAGTTAAAGGAGGCTTGCAGCAGCATGGAGCGCCACGCCACGCGGTTGATGTCTTTCTTCGTCAGCTCGGCACCAATAGTCTGATCTTCATAGATATTGTCACTGCCAGTCGTCACGGTTTGCTCACTGGTGCTGATCCCTGGCAAAACTTGAGTATTAGATACCATCTTCAAATTCCTCTTGTTTAGAGTGGGAAGGCTGCTGGGGGGCGGGGTCTTTACGCATAAAGTCGATGATTGCCATCGCCAGAGCGGCAGCAGCAATGGCCAGAACCGGAAGCTTCAGCCAAGCGGCAGCAACAAACCCGAGGATGAAATAGGGGATGTAGACGTTTTTCATCATGATTTTCAGCAGCACGGCAAAACCGATGGCTGGCATAATGCCGCCCGCCACGCCTAGGCCGTCAATCAGGCGCGCCGGTAACACATCAATGGCGGCTTTGGCATGATCCGCGCCAAAGTAGATTGGCAGGAAGGCGCAGAGAAAATAGAAAGCCCCCAGTGCCAGTAGCGCTAAGTAGTTAACCCTTTCGATTCCTTTGGTGTCAGCATTGGCTGCCATCCGGTCGCAGCGCGCCATCACGCCTGACATGATGGAGAACAAGAAGGTAATGCCCATTTGTACCGCCACGGCGAAGGGAACCGCCACGCCGACCGCCACTTCAGGCTTCACTCTGGCGGTGATAGCAAAGGCAGTGCCGACAATCGTGCCGATAATGACATTTGGCGGCTGAGCACCTGCCAGCGGAGCCAGCCCCATCCATACCAATTCCAGCGTACCGCCGGTTAAGATCCCCGCGTGAAGGTCGCCCATAATCAGGCCAACCAGTGGCCCGAGCACCACCGGGCGATGCATATGCGTCAGGCCGTTGAACATATCCAGACCCGCAATAAAGGCCAAGATCCCTAACGCCGTTGCCTGTAATAAGCTAATTTCCATAGAAAATACCTCAAAGGAGTTTGTAGAGATCCTGCGCAGGCTCGGTGGGTACGCCCTGAACGAAACATTCCACGCCGGCTTTTTTCAGACCATTAAAAGCCGCAATGTCCTGATCGTCGACCGAGACGGTTTTGGCAATCTGTTGCTTGCCTTCGGCATAGTGCATGTTACCGACATTGATGCGTGTCACCGGCACTTTGCCGTTGGCGAGGGTTAAAAAGTCAGCCGGATTTTTGCAGACCAGCAAGATTTTCTGCCGATCGTTGGCGCGATGAATATTGTCGATAACCTTTTGCAGTGGCCAAAATCGCACGGCGATACCTTCCGCCAATACCATTTCCATTAAATGCTGCTGAACTTCATCTTCGGCCACTTCATCATTGGCAACTAACACCAGATTCGCTCCGGCAAAACCTACCCATTGCACTCCCACCTGGCCGTGGATCAGACGCTCATCAATACGACTTAAGACAATGTTTGGCATATTTTCTTCCTTATTATCATTGTGTTAATGCGATGACTGTGTGCTCATGCAGGCGGCATGGTACTGACGCAGTACATCCTGAATGTGGTCAATAATCAGTTCATGTGGCGTGGCTGCCAGCCTGCATTCGCGGACTCTGGTGTATTGCAGGGGCAGGTACTGGCTGATTAGCGGCAGCGGGATGGCTTCATCAGCTAAATGAGTTACAAGGCGGGAATAAGCCTCATCAATGTCATGATCTGGCCAGTAATAGCGAACGCGGTCGGAATAGCTGTATCCGCGCGCCAGACGGCGCTGATCGTTATTGCCGTGATAGTGCTGTTCCCAGTGCTGCGGGTGCTCCTGCATCACGCTTTCTAACACATCCCTCAGCCCCGAGCACTGGTGGGAAGGGCGCAGTTCATGCTCGATAGCCGCCAGTGAAAACAGGGTTTCGCGCAGGGCAAAAGTGAGTGCGGGACCGACTTTTAAAATCGCGAAGTGGTGCTGAACAAGCTGGCGTAGGGCGAAAGGGGTTTGATAATCGGTGGAGTGCGCTTCGAAGACCATGGTGTCAAATTCTTCGATAGTCTGGCTCAGAGCAAGAGATTTTTCAGGCTGGTAATCAATAATATGAGCATGATCGAATTCCACACCCGGCTGCACCACGAGCCCGATAATTCGAGGCCAGATTTCGCTCAGCCCCTGATGTTCAAAAGCGTGGCGGTGAGCTTGCAGCGTAGCTTTGGCCGCCTGCGGAGAGGTTACGGCCAGCGTTGACAGCGTTTCGTGCGCACCGCCAGGCACCGGAACCTCTGTCCCAATGATATACACCAGATCAGAGCTTCCCCACTTCTCCTTGCAGGTTTGCTCGGCAATCCGAGCAAGCCTTGCAGCGCGCTCTGCCACGATTTCATCGGTTAATGGCACCGGGTCATCGGCACAGGACATGCTGCAATCCAGATGGATTTTTTTAAACCCAGCGGCCACATAATGACGGATCAGCTCTTCGGCATGAGCCATGGCTTCTGCCGCAGGGGCGGTTTGCCAACGATTTGGCCCCAAATGGTCGCCACCTAGTATCAACTGATGGCGTGGCAAGTGGTGCTCATCCGCCATTTGCTCAACAAAGCGGCGGAAGTCCAACGGCGTCATGCCAGTGTAACCGCCAAACTGGTCCACCTGATTTGAGGTGGCTTCTATTAATAAGAGCGATTGTGTTTCCCTGGCGTGGCGTATCGCCGCCTCAAGCACTAATGGGTGCGCGGAACAGACGGCAAAGATGCCGCATCCTTTATCCTGCTTATGGTCAGCCACAAACTCGGTTAAATGTTTCACTTTCCACTCCATAAGGGGTTAATGGTTATTCTTCTTTCAGTTCATTTCGCTGGATATTGCTTCAACGACTAATAAAAACAAAACGAAAGATAATGGAAATGCGATCTGTTTCGCAAAAGAAACGTAGTGAAAGACATTTTGATCAACAACCCGTCCATTTTGGTGCAGTGCAAAGGCTTGCATTTCAGCAAAAGAAAGGCGTTAATAGGCAAAGCGAAATGAAACGAAAGGCCGTGAGAAAGGATCAACTATGAACAATACCGATTCGGCAATGGAAAAGCGTGTAACGGGGACCAGTGAAAGGCGTGAGCAAATCATTCAGCGTCTTCGCCAACAGGGAAGCGTTCAGGTTAATGATTTATCGGCATTTTTTAATGTTTCTACGGTCACCATCCGCAACGATTTAGCCTTTCTGGAAAAGCAGGGTATCGCCGTGCGAGCCTACGGCGGCGCGCTGGTCTGCGATGCCAACACGCCGGGGATTGAGCCGACGGTGGAAGATAAAAGCTCCCTTAATACTTCATTAAAGCGCAGCATTGCGCGGGTTGCCGCCAATCTTATCAAGCCGGGCCACCGCGTCATTCTCGACTCAGGCACCACCACCTATGAAATTGCGCGCCATATGCGTCATCATAAAGAGGTGATTGCCATGACCAATGGCATGAATGTGGCCAATGCGCTGGTGGAAGCCGAAGGAGTAGACGTGCTGATGACCGGCGGGCATCTACGCCGTCAGTCTCTCTCTTTCTATGGTGAACAGGCCGACCAGTCGCTGCAAAATTACCACTTCGATATCCTTTTTCTCGGCGTCGACGCCATCAGCCTCGAGCGCGGGGTGAGTACCCATAATGAAGACGAAGCGCGCCTGAACCGCCGGATGTGTGAAGTCGCAGAGCAAATTATTGTGGTTACCGATTCCAGCAAATTCAATCGCTCCAGCCTGCACAAGATTATTGATACTCAACGTATTCATACGGTTATCACCGATAGCGGCATCCCTGAAGAGAGTTTGAATGGATTGAGAAAAGCCGGGGTAGAAGTGGTGGTGGTTGAGGGGTAGTGGGGGGATCACTTCCGATTGGCCTTAGCCAATAAAGCTATTGGTGCGCAGTCACAAGCAGTCGGGAATAGGATTTTTAAGGGAGTAAGCAGATTGGTGCTGGGATTTGTTACTAAGAAAGCTCTAACCGGCTGGCTAAATGTACCTGAATATATGCCGAACTTTCAGTTCTATGAGAGACATCGAGCAACCATTACCACTCCCCATCCGGAAAAAATATTATCGGCGGTGGCTGATTATGATATCCAGCAGGACTTCATCATTAGAACCTTGATGTCGGTGCGACAACTGCCACAAAGATTACGTTTGGGTGAGTCTAGAGGCAGTATTAATCAGTTCGGACTGGGTAATTTCACCTTACTCGAAAAATCCACAACTGAACTTTGTTATGGTTTAAGAGGCCAATTTTGGCGTAGCGATTTTGGACTTGAGGATATCCCGGACGCGCGTGCGTATTGCGCAGCACTTAAGCCTGGTAACGCAAAATTGTTGCTGCGGTATCAATTACAAGAGATAGCGACTGATAAATATGCACTCTGTACTGAAACCTTTATCCATTGCTCTGACCGAGCGACACACTTAAAAATGGCCCTGTACTGGCTGGCGATCAGAGCGGGAAGTGGCTGGATCCGCCAAAGGACGCTCAAGGCCGTGAAGCGTAGCCTCGAAAAAACGGGCTAATATCTTTCGACATGCTGTGATGTCAGCTTATGCAGCAATAAGCTGACATCTGCAAAATTACTTCTTCTTATTAAGCATCGATTTTAAATCTGCGAAGGGATTATAGGTCGCTGCTTCAACATCATCTTGCGCATCTTCCCCCGCGACGACGGTTGTGCCGTACTGGTCCGCCTCAGTGTATTTCGAGTGCTCATGGTCATGGCAATACAGGCACAGCAACTCCCAGTTACTGCCATCTTCCGGGTTATTGGTGTGGTCATGATCGATATGGTGAACCGTTAATTCGCGCAGGTTGGAATAGACAAACTCACGCGAGCAGCGCCCACAAACCCACGGATAGATTTTTAACGCTTTCTCGCGATAGCCGCTTTCCAACCGCGAGTAGTTTTTAGGGATCAGTGCCATGGTGTCGTCCGTTGTAGTGTTAGGGTTTGGGTTAGTGCCTCAATATATCCTTTATTGAGGTGGAAGGTCATCTGAGATGCTACCAAACAAAAAACCCACGCATCTGTATGGGGTTTGTTTATCACTATTCGGGTCTGTGCGACTTGAATTTAGGCTGTGGCATTCTCAACAATGTCCGGTTTGAGCGAGAAGCGGAAGTTGGCATTTATCTGCCAACCTCAAAAAGACTACCGAAGCCGGGGGATACTCAGGTTGGGCAAATGCAAGAGCCCTACACTGTCCAGTGGAGGAACTGAAAGGCTAGCTCTGTTAGTGTGGGCTGAACTTGCTGAAAAGCATTATCGGCAGTAACTTATGTCAGAGCACCTCACAAATTCAATAAGGACTGACTATGACGCCAAAGGTTTTTATATCATATAGTTGGAGCAGCCCCGCTCACAAGGAAAGAGTCAAAGCAATAGCTGATCGACTTTTAAGTGACGGAGTGGATGTTGTCATTGATATATATGATCTAAAGGAAGGTCACGACAAAAACTCATTTATGGAGAAGATGGTTGTCGATAAAAGTATCACCAGTGTACTTGTTATGTGTGATTCAGCATACGCTGAAAAAGCCGATAACAAGAAAAATGGCGTTGGAACTGAATCCCAGATTATCTCTAAACAGGTTTATACAAGAGTTGAACAATCAAAATTTATACCGATAGTTTGTGAATTTGATGAGGATCTTGAGCCATATCTCCCTGTCTTTATGGGTTCGTTAATATGGATTGACCTATCCACCCCAGAGAAAGAAAATCATAATTGGGAACGGCTGGTAAGACTTCTTAATGGTAAGCCAGCAGATATAAAGCCTAAGCTTGGTAAGAGACCGAGCTATTTAGATAGCGGACAATATGACCCTGTAAGCGAACCCCATGCAAAGTTTAACAGCCTGAAGCAATCTATTCTTCAAAATAGAACTGGTGTTAATTATTATCGACGAGATTTTGTTGATACAGTGATTGAATACTTGGATGGGATGAGAATTAGAACGCGCCCAGAGCAAAATGATTTGGCTGTTATGGGTAAAAAAATCATTAGTGACGTTGCTGCAATGAAGCCTATCAGAGATTATATATGTGAATGGATTACTCTTGAAGTTGAGTTTACTGGACAGGATGACTTTTCAACGGAGTTAGTGAAATTCTTTGAGAGGATTCTTTTGCTAACTGAAGTACCCACAACGATAAATTCATGGCAAACAAACTGGTATGATGCACAAAAAACATTTGCATTAGAGGTTTTCTTATACTCTGTTGCTATACTGATTAGACTGGGGAAATATCAGTTAATTCGTGAGGTTTTATCTGCTCGATTCCTCTCTAGCGATAGGCAACTACCACCAGAACTTCGGCTTGTAACGATTAGTGCTTTCTTATCTGATTCTGATACATTACAGGCAGGGTTTGAAGATGACAAAAGATACTATTCCCCCATTGCAGAACTAATAAAAAGAAATGCAGATAGAGGAGATATTTCTTTTAATGATCTTATGCAAGCTGATGTGTTAATTCTTTTTTATTCATTTTGTAATGATGGTGTCTATTGGTATCCAAATACTGTTCATTATGCAAGTTATAATTATAGCCCAGAGTTGTTTTTGAGGGCGACACAGCATCAGTATTTTAAATATTTAGCAATGATCGCAGGAATGCAATCAGCGCAAGAAATTAAGTTAAGGATTAAGGCTGGCGTAGAGAGATTGAATGGTTCTGGGTTTAGGTATGGTCGTATGGGGTCAGGCTTTGAAAATATGATGAATGTTGAGTATCTTGATTCAGTGAAATGATGTAAGCCGCTCTTAAGAGCGGCTTACACTTAAATAGCTACGCATACCCATTCGGGAAGATTCTTATTTTCTAGAATTCGATCTTGAAACGATTCATCCTCCACCGAGGTGAGAGGATCCAATTTCATTGCGACGATATTAAGTGGAACGATAATGTTGGTTTCTGCAACAAGGTTCATCGCAAATTCTTCATCAAAGTCTAAATATAGGGAAATATTATCTGAACCTTCAAGCAATGCATACTGGATGGCCAATTGAAATCTGATGGAGGACCTAACACATTTTTTCGTATTGATATATCTAAGTTTTCATGATGCAATTTGTGAGTATTAAAACATTGAACTTCCGCTTCTGGCACTAAGCCATAAGGTTAAAGAACCGTAAGGTCTTCTCTGAGCGAAAAGCTGGCAGGGACAGTATTCCTAAGGCCCATACGCCAGCATCTGCCAGTCGCAGGGAAAATTGATACCAGCAGCCAGCAAAGACCAAAAATAAAATAGCCCACATTAGCGTAGGCACTTTTTTCATCTAAAACGTATAACGGCAGAGATTGTAAATAATACAATTGCTGAGAGAACGCTGGATCCGTATATGCTCCCGCAGTAGCCGGGTGCGCCGGTAAAACTACTCACCAAGGTTATCCTCAATGAACATTATGTATTACACCATCGCAGGGGCTATCGCTTTTGTGGCCATTTTAGTCGCCCTAATTGTGACCGCGAAGAAATTGAAAACAGCCAAGACGGATTCTACAGATAAGGCAGCACAACTGGCGCGTTATGCCGTCATTATTGATGCTGAAGATGAAGCAGCGCGCATCGTGACTCAAGCGAAGACGGAAGCAGCCACCACCATTTCGGTAAGTGAAACAGACGCGAAGTTTATTACTGACTTAGCCAATGCGGTCTTAGAGGATGCTCGCACGGCTGCCGAAAAACTGAGTAATGAGACTCAGCAAACCGTTGCCCTGCATCTCGCAAAAAAAGTCGAAATTGAAGAACAGATCCAAACCCTGCGCGCTTCTTACGCCAGTAAGAAAATCACGTATGACGAGCTGGATTCCGCGCTTTCTATCTACAAAGAAGATATGGATTTTGCAGAAATGGGCTTCTACGCGCCGCATTTCGATTTCGATACGTCTGAATTGTTCCAGATATCTATTCGTAGCAATCGGCAGCAGCAGAAAGATTTGCTTCGCAACAAGACCACTTTTGGGGCCATCTATTGCACAACAGAATGGACGGTAAGTGGTTCAAAGGCCGAAGGGAATAAAATGACTACGCGAGGCATAAACATGACTGCCCGAGCCTTTAACGGTGAATGTGATGCAGCCATTGCCAACGTCACGTTTAAAAACATCAACACCATGGAATCGCGCATCTACAAAGCTTTTGAAGTATTGAACAAGCTCAATGAAGTAAACAAGATCCACATTAATCATGCCTTCTTGGATCTAAAGTTGACCGAGCTGCGTTTAACCTATGAATACCGGGCCAAAAAGCAGGAAGAAAAAGAAGAACAACGCGAAATCCGCGTCCAGATGGCCGAGGAACGCAAAGCCCAGGCAGAGATCGACCGTGCTATTCGTGAGGCTGAAGAAGAAGAACGCCGCGCCCAGAAAGCCCTAGATAAGGCCCGGAAAGAAATGAATGAAAAACTGGCGAAAATGACTGCCGCTCAGGCCGAAAAGTATCAGGAGAAGATTGATTCCCTGCAAGAGGCGTTGACCGAAGCCGAGTTGAAAGGACTAAAAGCCCTGAGCATGGCGCAACAGACCAAGCGGGGCCATGTTTACGTTATCTCTAACATCGGCTCTTTTGGTGAGAATGTCTTTAAGATTGGCATGACACGCCGCCTGGACCCTCAAGACCGCGTTGACGAGCTGGGTAGTGCATCGGTGCCGTTCCTATTTGATATCCATGCCATGATCCACAGTGAAGATGCACCGGCAATGGAATATGCCCTGCACCAACATTTCGCTGAAAATCGTACTAACCTGATCAACAGACGCAAAGAATTCTTTAACGTGAGTCTGGAAGACATTAAAGCCGCCGTGTTTGATGTGGCGGGTGATGATGTGGACTTCATTGAGACGGCGACCGCGCAGCACTATCATGAGACAGTGGCAATGCGGAAACAAAAAGCTGACGCTCTTGCGATGCCGATTGAAGTTGAGAAGAAACAGTCACGCTTTGCAGAAGCTATTTAATCCACGGAACGAAAAAACCGCCTAAAAGGCGGTTTTTTCGTTTAGCTAGTAACGGTTGGGAAAGGCCTGTAGGCATTCTGGTAAAACGAGCCATTAATTTTTAGAATTCCTACGGCGTACTTTTTATGGCTTTTAGAAGCTCTCCCTGAAAACACTCGGTTCAGCAAGTTAGTACTTAATAGCTAAATGGCTGGTATCTGCAATGTCCGCTCTTGGCACAGGGCTGCTGTTGCAGCCCTGACAACCTTAGACTTCAATCGACTCAGAGATCTCTAACGCATCATCGACTTCAATGCCCAGATAACGCACCATGCTTTCTAGTTTCTTATGATCCAACAGAAGTTGGATCAACCGGAGATTCTTAGTCTTCTTGTATATCAGGTAAGGTTTTGTTCTTCTCATGGAATGTGTGCTGTACAGCGAATCTTCAAGACCAAGCTTTTCTACCCATCCATGAAAAATACGGTTGTATTGCCGGGCTGAAATGTGTTGGCAAGAACCGACCCGAGATTGGAACAAGTAGTCTTTACTGTGAAAATTGCCCAGCTTTATTAGCGCTGCAACTGCTTCTCTTGTCCCTTTGGTTATCTCAAATTATACGGGGCTACCGGTTTTTTGTTATAATACCGTTGCTCTGCTCGAAACAGAACTGCCATATGCAACATCTGATACTTTGAGTTTTACCAGGTCACAGCCCCGAAGTTTACTGTCTAAAACCATGTTGAATAAGGCTAGATCGCGCGTTTTGCCCTCCAGTTCAAGTCTGATTCTAATCCCCCAAATATGAGATATCTGAAGCGGTCTTTTTTGTCCGATGATACGGCCTTTGTTCCACGGTGACGTTTTCGTGCTCAAACCTCCTGCGATGTGGGAGATTTAAGTATGATTGTCCCTCATGAGCGAGGAGCGGAAGTTGGCATAGCTGTTAAAGCGAATGGTTCGTATTGCGGGGATGCTTACATCATGACCCCAGTTCGTTAGATATGAACTGGTATCAGGAAGTTATGGATTGTTGATATCAAAAAGTTTTTAGTACAGATCATATAACCGTATGAAAAAGTATGAAAAACATACCTATCGCATTAAAATTAGCCTCCGTGTGCCTTAGCCTAAGGAGCATCAAGAAAGCTGATTGGGCGAAAGTAATGAAGCAGGCGTAGACAACAAAGATTAATCATTACTATCAGTGGATTATGAGATCCGTGGACAGATTAAGGATAGTCAGATGCAAACAGCAGAGATGTTTCGAATTTTTTTGAACAATTTGAAAATTTCAGATGAACGTATGCAGGCAATTGCGACACATTATAAAAATGCCACAAGAAGACTTAACATCGAGTTCCGGGGGGTAGCGAATGGATTCAACAATCGACTGAAAGTCGGTTCAGCAGGTCGCCGAACAGCGGTTAGTAAAACATCAGACTTGGATATGCTGTATATTATGCCCGCGAGATTGTGGGGAGATTACCAATCCGGAATTAATCCACAGCGCCGTTTGCTTCGCGATGTAAAAGAAGCATTAAAACTATCTTTTACCCAGCAAGAGATCAAGGTTGATAGATTAGTTGTGCAGATCATTTTTGACTCTTTCCATATAGAGGTGCAACCAGTCTTTGAGACTGATGAAGGGCATTTTAAATATCCTGATACTAAGGCCAACGATGGTAATGGCGGGTGGCGAGTAACTAAACCTCGGATGGAAATTACCGAGATGAGGAATTTCCGTAATAAAAAAAGTAGTAATCTTCATAATCTTTGCCGCATGTTAAGAGCCTGGAAAAATAGAAATACCATTGATATGGGGGGACTTCTCATTGACACATTAGCTTGGAAATTTCTGAAACAAACAGATGATTATGATAATACCGGAATGGTCAGTTATGGGCTTATGTGTCGAGACTTCTTTGATTTTTTGCATCAAGAAGATGCCCATGAACATTATGCAGCGATAGGAAGTGGACAGAGAGTTAAGGTCTATAGAAATTTTCAGCGGCAAGCAAAACGAGCCTTTGAATTATGTACAAAAGCGATTGAAGCTTATGACAATGGCTCGACAAAGAAATGCCATGAACACTGGCGAGAAGTTTTCGGGCTAACTTTCCCTAAAGCAGTTGTAGAAATGCGTGACTCTCAGGGGTTAGAGTCAGCTAATTTCATCAATGAGTCCTATACGGCTCAGACATGGCGCAATACGGAAGAGTTTACAGATGAAAAATTTGATGATGTTGATATAAGATATCCCCTCGAAGTTAACTGCATTGTCAAAGAAAACGGGTATAGGGACCGTTCGATTAGGGCTTACCTGTCGGATATAGCTCGTTATTGGTTACCACCGAATAGAACTTTATCATTTTCGATCAACCAGGCAAGTTTGGATCTCATTCCTGAACCTTATGATATTTACTGGAAAGTATTGAATAGAGGTCTAGAAGCTGAACAGCGTGATGAAGTTCGAGGCCAAATAGTTTTAGGTCAAGTAACTCATACTGAACATACAAAATTTAGAGGTGCTCACAAGGTTTGGTGTTACATAGTTAAGAACCATATAGTAATTGCCCAAAACGTTATCGACATACCAATCGAGTAATTATTATGCAAAAAAATGACCTATTATCTCATATTGCTTCTGCTGGATATAATGTTGGGTTTGGTGCTAAGAAAAATTTTGCTACATTCGATATTGTCAGCAAAATTCCTGGCTGGATTGGCATCATATCACTAGCAGTCTCTATTTTAGGCCTTTACATGGACGAAATGAGTTCTAAGCATATTGCAGCCATTTTTATCATTTTAAGTGTTGGCAGTTTGTACATCAATTTCTATGACGGTGATAAAAATAAATATGAAGAAGCAGGTAAGAAGCAAACAGCAATCTTCAGAAAGATCGAAAGATTGTATTACGATGCGAAATCAGAAAACGAACCGGATTCTATTAAATATATTGGAAAACTTGACATTCTGATGAAAGAATTTGATGAAACCACTATCACCAAACAAATTTGTGGGAGCAATTGGTATGCTCATTATAAATTCTTTAGTGAAATGGAAAAAAGGTGGATTGAAGATCAGTTGTCATTGACTTTCTGGAAGGATAAATTTCCTAACACATTGAAACTTTCCATTCTGATAGTTTTCTGCGTTATTTTGCTTTCGATAATTTATAGGTTTAATTGATTATCGTGATAGAGGAGTTGCACTCCTCTATGATTTCTAGGGGGGTACTGGTTCTGCTTTGCCCGTATCGGGTAATATACTGTACGTTTTCAACTTCCGCTTTTGGCACGCGACGGACAGGTTACGTATTCATTGGGTCTACTTTGAGCGAGGTGCGGAACTTGGCAATTATTTTCACAGCTGATAAAGGTATTACTAACGTCACGGATGTATTAATCAACTGGGAGCAGGCCAGAGGTGAAGGACAGTAAAAATATGTAAAGCCTTTATTTTTCTTAGTGGAAAGATGAAAGCATAGGGCCCAAAATACGGAGAGATATATGAACGTATCAATGCCTTGGAGTTCAGCTGGACGCCTTTTAAAGTGGATATGGGGCAAAATTACTCGGTTATGGTTACTAAAGACCTATCAAAAATCTCACGAGTACAAAGCTAGTCGCCTTCGGTTAGGAGCGCGTTGGGAACCACTTGGTGAGCACCTAGAGTACTCGTTGCGGCTTTCTAATCCAGCCGATCATGAAACGGTAAAATCTTGTATAGCTTTTCGGGCAAAAGAAATTCTGGTAGAGAATGTTAAACTTTATTTTGAAGCGTCTGGACACGGTATTCGTTACCAGCAAAGAATTGAGTTGGTAAATCTGGACCAATCTGTCCTGATTGTTTACTTAGATCAAATTCCTCGGCAGGAACTTGTAGAGGCTTCGGAGCGCGGTATATTCTTTTCAATTACCGAAACGCAGTTCCTTCAATGCATCATTACGTTAGCTGGGGGACAACAACAGCAACCCTTTGATTCAATAAGGTCCCACCTAACATATAACTGGTTGCTTAATGATAAATGGGTGCGACGTTGGGGAGAGTTATGGAACTGTAATGCCATTGAGCATGCGAAAACCGAAATGAAGTCTTACTGGCGTTGGCGATTGGGAGAATTTAAACATTTTTCCCTTTACAGTGCTGGACTCGGGTCTTATCCCTGGAATGGAATATTACGCAAAAGCCTGTGCAAGCTTTTGATCAACAATCATATTATTACAGTACAGTTCTGGCTGGCGGTACATTCTGGGCGGTATGTTCTTGGAGATGGAAAACTGAAGCTTAACCAGCGACGAATTAGAAAAGTAAAGCCCAGCAAAGCTTCAAACCCTTGAGCTGAGTTACATTGTTCATTCCGAGTCCTAGGCGCTGGGGGACTGACAAAGGTATTAGCGTGAATAATAGCTTCACTGCAGAAACTGCCAGTCCTCCTGTAAGCACCTATGACGATTACATGGTGCTTCAACGCATCACTTTGTTCCAGTCGATTACATGACCAGCAGCCTCGAGTTCACGAGAAAGAGATTGCTTCCATCCATTATTATCATCCTTGGTTCCCAAACAACACCGGCGAAATCACTGGGTATTTCTACTGCCCCTTTTTTAAGGGCGCAGACTTTATCCCATCCAAGGTGACCAATAAAAAAAACCTAACTCCAGAAGCACATTTTGGCGTGCTCTGGGTTCAAGTGATCTGCTCCCCTTAAACGAATGCAGCATGATGTTAGGAGCTTCCGCTCTTTGCACAAAAGTGGACCCTGAAGAATGAGTTCAACCCTCGTAGTTCACTAAGTGCACTAAGTTCTACTCGGATCCTGCTACCCATTTGCCCAACATATCAGCCCATTCCTGCATCCTCACTTTACGCTCATCAAGATAAGTTGCATGGTTGTATGTGCGACGAACATTGTTGATATCAGCGTGCGCAAGTTGGGCCTCAATAGCATCAGGTCGATAACCCATCTCGTTTAAACGGGGACTTCCTGTGGTTCGGGTTGCATGTGGGCTATATGTACCACTCCAGCCGAGGCTTTTTAGTAGCTGGCGCAGCGAGTGCGATGTCATTGGACCTAACGGATTATCCCTGCCCGGAAAAAGGTGCTGCCGATGCCCGGTTAATCCCTGCAGTGTTATGAGCATTTTGACAGCTTGGAGGGGTAGGGGAATAATGTGCTCTCTGCAGGCTTTCATTCGCGCTGCCGGAATGGCCCACAGGGCGTTATCAAGATTGAATTCTGTCCATTCTTCTGCAGGCCGCGCCAATGTCCACCACATTAGCTACACGCAATAGTTAACCTGATATGAGTCTCAACTATTGTCAAACGAGCTTATAACTTCCCGATTTTCTATGGATTCAATGCCTGTTTGTGCTGCATCTTATTTGCAGGAAAATCTTTCTGAACAGCCAAACAAAATGGTTATCAGTTCTAAAATCGTCACTTTCAGTTCGATAACCAATAGCATTGAGCTTAAACCAATCGCGCCACGTTGAATTATATTGAGTTACGGACTTTTAAATTATTTAACCAATATTTAAACGAGTACCGAAGCTCATCGCACTTACAAATACACTTACTTATTCCCAAACAAAAACCCCACGCATCTGCATGGGGTTTCTTTATCACAACTCAGGCCTAAACGACCCGAATCTTGGCTTAGACGTTAAACAAGAAGTTCATCACGTCGCCGTCTTTGACGATGTACTCTTTACCTTCTGAACGCATTTTGCCGGCTTCTTTCGCGCCTTGCTCACCTTTATAGGTGATGAAGTCTTCGAAAGCGATGGTTTGTGCGCGGATAAAGCCTTTCTCGAAGTCGGTGTGGATTTTACCGGCTGCCTGTGGGGCGGTGGCGCCGACAGGGATGGTCCATGCGCGGACTTCTTTCACGCCAGCGGTGAAGTAAGTTTGCAGGTTCAGCAACTCGTAACCGGCGCGAATCACGCGGTTCAGGCCCGGCTCTTCCAGACCCAGCTCGGCCATAAACTCTTCGCGGTCAGCGTCGTCCAGTTCGGCGATGTCGGATTCAACAGCGGCACACACGGCAACTACGACAGAACCTTCGGCAGCGGCGATTTCGCGAACTTTGTCGAGGTACGGGTTGTTTTCGAAACCGTCTTCGTTAACGTTAGCGATGTACATGGTTGGCTTCAGCGTCAGGAAGCTCAGGTAGCGGATTGCCGCTTTGTCTTCTTCGGTCAGGTCCAACGCACGCAGCATGCCAGCTTCGGAAAGCTGTGGCAGGCATTTTTCCAGCGCGGCCAGTTCGGCTTTAGCATCTTTGTCGCCGCCTTTAGCACGCTTTTGTACGCGGTGGATCGCGCGCTCGCATGTGTCGAGGTCGGAGAGGGCCAGCTCGGTGTTGATAACGTCAATGTCTTCCGCCGGGTCGACTTTGTTGTTCACGTGGATGATGTTGTCGTTCTCGAAGCAGCGCACAACGTGGCCGATAGCTTCGGTCTCGCGGATGTTGGTCAGGAACTGGTTACCCAGACCTTCACCTTTAGATGCGCCTTTTACCAGACCGGCGATATCAACGAATTCCATGGTAGTAGGCAGAATGCGCTGTGGTTTCACGATCTCGGCCAGTTGGTCAAGACGTGAATCAGGCATTGGCACCACGCCAGTGTTAGGCTCGATGGTGCAGAACGGGAAGTTCGCCGCTTCGATGCCCGCTTTAGTCAGCGCGTTGAACAATGTAGATTTACCGACGTTCGGCAGGCCCACGATACCGCATTTGAATCCCATGTTGTTATCACCTTAATATCTTAATTATCAAGCAATTAAGTTTAATTGCAGGATGTAATGATCATATTGCCCGCCATTATACACAGAATGCCGATCTCCGGCATCCTTCGCGCTGTCTCTGCGTTGGCTTCCTTCGCTCATCCCGGTCACTGACTTCTCAACCATTAGCAAGCGATTAAAAATCTTGCCAGCATTCCGATCATTTTAGATACTGATCACAATATTTTAACCGATCGGAAAAGTGCCAGATGTCTTTCTTGCCTACGCCGCCTTGAGTTTTCCCCTCCCATAAACGGTTTTCACCGTGCTTTTTGCCGCGCTTTGCCGATGAGTGAAGCCTCTGCGGCGTGCGTTTCTCCGTCTGCGAGAAATGGTTTCAATTGATAAAAAGTGAATAACATCATGTTTAACCTGAAAGATTTCAGGATTTCTGACGTCAAGAATGAAGTCCTGGCGGGATTTGTTGTCGCGGTTTCTATGATCCCCGAAGCCGTCGGCTTTTCGTTGGTGGCGGGTCTGTCGCCCATTGTCGGCTTGCACACGGCTTTCATTATTGGCTTAGTCACCGCGCTGTTTGGCGGCAAGCCGGGCATGGTCTCGGGCGCGGCGGGCTCGATTGTGGTGGTGTTGATGAGCCTCGCGGCACAGCACGGCATGGGTTATGTGCTGTGGGCGACGATTTTTGCCGGAGTGATTCAAATCCTGATTGGCGTTTTCCGCTTGGGGAAATTTATCCGGCTGGTGCCTTTGCCAGCTATACACGGCTTTGTTAACGGGCTGGCGATTGTCATCATGCTGGCGCAGCTGCACATGATAGCCGGGCAGGGGCCGCTGATGTACGGGCTGGTGCTGCTGGCGATTCTGGTGGTGGTGCTGTTCCCGAAACTGACCCGCGTTATTCCTTCTTCGCTGGCGGCACTGATCGTGGTCGCGGCGGTGGCGATTGGCTTCAATCTGCATACTCTGCGAGTCGGGGATTTGGCGGATATCTCCGGCGCTCTGCCTCACTTCAGCCTGCCGGTTGCGCCGTTTAACCTTGAGATGCTGAAGGTGGTGCTGCCTTACGCGGTGGTGATTGCGCTGGTTGGCCTGATTGAATCCCTGCTTACCATGACGGTGCTGGATGAGATGGGCAATAAGAAGGGGAACGGCAATCGCGAAAGCATCGCGCAAGGTGCGGGAAACACCATTTGCGGGCTTTTTGGCTGCTTCGCCGGTTGCGCGATGATTGGGCAGTCAATTATCAACTTTACCTCGGGCGGGCGCGGGCGGATCTCCGGCGTGGTCGGGGCCATCTTGCTGATTCTGTTTGTGATTAGTCTGTCGGGTTACATCGGCCTGCTGCCAGTGGCGGCGCTGGCGGGGATAATGCTGGTGGTGTGTTACAACACCTTTGAGTGGAGCTCGCTGCGCAGGCTGCGTCGCATGCCGAAGGCCGACGCGCTGGTGATGCTGATTGTTACCTTAATCACGATTTTCACCGACTTAGCCGTCGCGGTGATTAGCGGGGTGATTATCTCCGCGCTGGTCTTTGCGTGGCAGCAGGCGCGGATCCGCATTCACGAGCATAAAACCAAGGGTGATTTGGCTATTTATAAGCTCGAAGGGCCGCTGTTCTTTGGTTCTTCTGCCAGCTTTGCCGAGTTGTTCGAACCGAAGAACGATCCGCAAAACGTGGTGTTGGACTTTGCCGCAACCCGAGTGATGGACTCCAGCGGGGTTGAAGCGATTGATAAGCTGACGGCGCGATATCTTGAAGCAGGGAAGTCAATTCGGCTACGCCACCTCAGCGATGACTGCGTGAGTCTGCTAAAAAAGGCCGGTCCGTTCTGTAGCCACGAGCTGGATGACCCGCAGTATTATGTCGCGGAAGACAGTTTGTAAAATAAGGCTGTGGGGCAATCTGCATAAGAAAAGGCGCGAAATTCGCGCCTTTTTGCTTTCTGGTAGAAGCTTAGGGTTGCGCTTTAAAGCTGTGCAGACGCTGGACGGTTTTCTCTAAACCTTCTTTCATCAGCATCTCGGTGCAGCGCAGCGACTCGTCGATGGCCTCATCAATCAGCTTCTGTTCGCTGGCCGGAGGCTTGCCGAGAACAAATCCCACCACTTTGTTTTTATCGCCCGGATGACCAATACCAATGCGCAGGCGATAGAAGTTAGGGTTGTTGCCCAGCTTGCTTTGGATATCTTTCAAGCCGTTATGGCCGCCGTTGCCGCCGCCCAGTTTGATTTTCGCCACGCCCGGTGGAATGTCTAACTCGTCGTGGGCCACCAGAATCTCGTTCGGCTCAACGCGATAGAAATTCGCCATCGCCAGCACGGCTTTGCCGCTGAGGTTCATAAAGGTGGTCGGAACTAAAAGACGCACATCCTGACCCGACAGCGAGAGGCGGGCAGTGTAGCCGTAGAACTTGCTCTCTTCTTTTAGCTGCTGGTTATGCTGGCGCGCCAACTGGTCCACATACCAGGCTCCGGCGTTGTGCCGCGTTTGGGCGTATTCAGCGCCGGGGTTGGCCAAACCCACAATTAATTTAATGCTGCTCACGTTGGTTTCGCTTCTTCATGAGGTGACGAACAGGGCGCTAGTTTACCCGTGTGAGGCTGTTGTGCCAAACCTGCCGAGGGGAAATTCAGGATAATGATTTTAAAGGTGAATAGTTGACACACAAAACCATTCACCCTTCGAATGAAACTGACAAGAAAACGTAAAGATTTGTCATGCTATGTTCTCTGTCTGTGATCGTTGCCGCAAAGTAAAACCCCGCCGCCGACTACACTTTGAGCTAGGAAAACAGAAATAGACCTGTTCAATTGATGGATTACTGGAGGTGACATATGAAACGTAAAACCGCAACAGTATTAGGAAACGTGCTGATGGGGCTTGGTCTGGTCACTATGGTCGGCGGGGTTGGATACTCCATTCTGAATCAGATGCCCAATCTGAATTTACCGCAATTTTTTGCCCACGGCGCAATAGCCAGCATCTTTATCGGTGCGATTTTATGGCTCGCAGGGGCGAGGATCGGTGGGCGCGAGCGCGTGGCTGACCGCTATTTTTGGGTTCGCCATTACGACGCGCGTTGCCGCAAGAATCACCGCCATTCATAATCGCTACTAATGTATTAAGAGCTGTAGCCTACCAAAGAAAAACCCGTTATTGCGCAAACAATAACGGGTTTTTTAATGCTCGCTAATCAACCCCTTCTGCAAGCAGAAGGGCGTCGGATTAATGTTCGAACATCGCAGAGATAGATTCTTCGTTGCTGATACGACGAATCGCTTCAGCCAACATGCCTGACAGCGTCAGTGTACGAACTTTCTTCAGTGCGCGGATTTCTGGAGACAGCGGGATGGTGTCGCAGACAATCACTTCATCAATCACGGAGTTCTTGATGTTCTCAACGGCGTTGCCAGAGAAGATTGGGTGAGTAGCATAAGCGAACACGCGCTTAGCACCGCGCTCTTTCAAGGCTTCAGCTGCTTTACACAGCGTGCCGCCGGTGTCGATCATGTCGTCAACCAGTACGCAGTCACGGCCAGCAACGTCACCGATGATGTGCATCACCTGAGAAACGTTAGCGCGTGGGCGACGTTTGTCGATGATAGCCATGTCAGTGTCGTTAAGCAGTTTAGCAACGGCGCGAGCACGGACAACACCACCGATATCTGGGGAAACCACGATTGGGTTTTCCAGATTCTGTTGCAGCATGTCTTCCAGCAGAATCGGGCTACCGAACACGTTATCAACCGGTACGTCGAAGAAGCCCTGGATCTGTTCGGCGTGTAAATCTACGGTAAGAACGCGGTCAACACCGACGCTGGAAAGGAAATCTGCAACCACTTTGGCGGTGATTGGCACACGGGCTGAACGCACCCGGCGATCTTGACGTGCATAACCAAAATAAGGGATGACCGCAGTGATACGGCCGGCGGAAGCGCGGCGTAAGGCATCAACCATCACGACCAGTTCCATCAGGTTATCGTTAGTAGGCGCGCAGGTGGACTGGATAATGAAAATATCTCCGCCACGTACATTTTCGTTGATTTGCACACTTACTTCACCGTCGCTGAAACGACTGACGGCGGCGTCACCAAGGCTGGTGTATAAACGGTTGGCAATACGTTGTGCTAGTTCCGGGGTGGCGTTACCAGCAAAAAGCTTCATATCAGGCACGAGAAGAACCTCAGGCTTGCGTCCAGGGAAGACATTGGCTTATGGCACCACCGGGCGGTGAGCGATGCCACAGCATTATGCTTACGAGAAAAAATACTTCGGTACATCTTTACAACCAATACTACGAAAATCTTGGCTCTGTTACAGAGTGAGAGGCTGGCAAAGAACAGACACGGGAAACGGGACCGTGACGCTCTACGCTTTGCCTGCTGCTCTCAGCCATTCTTCGCGGAAACGGTGCAGGGGAGAGACGTTGACGCCCTTAGCTACAAACCCGGTGACCGACGATGGAATCTGATCCAAAACCTGACGGGCTTCATGCTCGGTCGCAAACTCGGCGAAAACGCAAGCACCCGTGCCCGTCATACGTGACGGCGCGTATTCTAACAGCCAAGAAACAAGCTGTTCAACCTCGCAAAAACGTTTTATCGCAATCGGTTGGCAATCATTTGTCCACGCTGTGCTTAAAAGCACATTTATCGGACGTTTTGGCGTGTCGCGGGTTAATTCAGCATCGCCAAAAATCATCGGGGTTGGAATATGTACACCCGGATGCGCCACCAAATACCATTTCTCTTGCGGTTCGACGGGTTGCAGTATCTCGCCAATGCCTTCGGCAAAGGCGGCATGGCCCATCACAAACACCGGCACGTCCGCGCCTAAGGTGACGCCTAATGCTGCCAGCTGCTCATCAGACAGGCCGCACTCCCACAGGGTGTTGAGTGCCACCAACACCGTCGCGGCGTTAGAAGAACCGCCGCCCAGTCCGCCGCCCATCGGGATGCGCTTGATAAGCGAGATGTCTGCGCCCAGCGGGCAGTTTGCGTGACGTTGTAACAAACGCGCCGCGCGAACCACCAGATTGTCTTCGTCAGCCACGCCGTCAACGGGCGTCGTCAGGACTATCTGCCCGTCGTTGCGCGGCGTGAAAGAGAGGCTATCGCCGTAATCAACGAACTGAAACAAGGTTTGCAGTTCGTGATAGCCGTTGGCGCGCTGGCCGGTTATATAAAGGAATAAATTGAGTTTAGCCGGAGAAGGCCACAATTGCGTCATCTCAGTTTAAGGTCCAGCTGTCCATTTTCAATTTAATGCGTTGGTCGCCTTCGGTCATTTCAAGGCGATTCGGCAATGATGGGATCACGTCGTCGCTGTAGCTCTGATACACCACGGTGCCTTGCTGGCCATTTTGGCTGTAGTTAACTTTGGACAGGCGGTATTGGCTGTCGAGGGTGAAATCACTCTCATCGCCCGGCAGGCCCAGCATCCACAGACGCAAGTTAGCCAGCGGAATCGACATGCCGGTCAGTTTCTGAATCATCTCATCAGGGTTGTTGCTGGTGTACTTCTTGCCTTCATTATTGGTCAACTGGGCGACGCCGCTCTGCACTTTCAGCTCCATCTCGGTGCTGCCGAGTGGGTTCGTCAGCAATAGGCGGTAGTTGTCACGCGTGTATTGCTGCCAGAAGAAGCGGGCATAAACTTTTTGTTTATCTGAGATATAGGCGAAGGAGCCACGCGTTTGATAGTGCTCTAACTGCTTGATTTTCGCCTCATGGTCGCGCCACTGTGGGGAGGTCGGACTGGTCGCCGGACCCTTAGGAGCATTGATGGAACAGGCGGCAAGCACCAGGCTTGCAAGAGGAAGAAGACGAACTAAGTGAGCTTTACGCATTGGCATAACAGATTAAATCCTTGGGTGCTGAGGCAAAGTGCCTGGGCAAATTCGGCGATGGTCAGTTTAGCATACTGACGTCGAGCACGTTAGCCACTGAGAATGACCGGAATTGTTTCAAGAAAAAAGAGTAGCCCTTGATAGATCATGGCTATCATTGATATTGAAGTACCGAAAGAGCGGATGCAGTAAGCTCGAAGTCATCGAAATCGTCTGTTGCTTCAACAACTTTAACGGATAATGCTGCTTTGCTTTTATTGATCCGGCTCATCTTGTAGAATGCGCCACAGACGTAAACCCATACCAACATAAGTATTACTCGAAAAACGCTTCCTTATGACCCTGCTTGCATTAGGTATCAATCACAAAACCGCACCGGTTTCTTTGCGTGAACGGGTAACTTTTTCTCCCGAGACCATTGAACAGGCGCTCTCTAGTCTGCTCCAGCAACCCCTGGTGCAGGGCGGTGTCGTGTTGTCCACCTGTAACCGAACTGAGCTGTATCTCAGTGTGGAACAACAGGAAAATCTTCAGGAACAGTTGGTTAAATGGTTATGTGACTATCACCATCTCAGTGCCGATGAAGTGCGAAAAAGCCTTTATTGGCATCAGGATAATGACGCTGTCAGCCATCTGATGCGCGTAGCCAGCGGCCTTGATTCGCTGGTTGTCGGTGAGCCGCAAATTCTAGGTCAGGTGAAAAAAGCCTTCGCTGAGTCCCAACACGGGCAGGCGGTTTCGGGTGAACTTGAGCGCCTGTTCCAAAAATCCTTCTCCGTCGCCAAGCGCGTGCGTACTGAAACAGACATCGGTGCAAGCGCGGTTTCCGTAGCTTTCGCTGCCTGTACTCTGGCTCGACAGATTTTCGAATCCTTGTCTGACGTCAGCGTCTTGCTGGTGGGCGCGGGGGAAACTATCGAGCTGGTGGCGCGCCATCTGCGTGAACACAAGGTTCGCCACATGATGATTGCCAACCGTACCCGCGAGCGGGCACAGGTGCTGGCGAGCGAAGTGGGCGCTGAAGTGATCACCTTGCAAGATATCGACGCTCGTCTGGCTGAAGCCGACATTATTATCAGCTCCACCGCCAGCCCGCTGCCAATCATCGGTAAAGGCATGGTGGAACGTGCGCTGAAAGCTCGCCGTAACCAGCCGATGCTGATGGTGGATATCGCCGTGCCGCGTGATATCGAGCCAGAAGTCGGCAAGCTCGCCAACGCCTACCTTTATAGTGTTGACGACTTGCATAGCATTATTCAAAACAATATGGCTCAACGTAAGGCCGCCGCCGTGCAGGCTGAATCTATCGTTGAGCAAGAAAGTTCTAATTTCATGGC
>Ga0207655_1000677_pt1 | contig 39731 bp, 57 predicted proteins | sample KBSM44metaG_FD_184398 | JGI IMG/M metagenome (GOLD analysis project Ga0207655, IMG submission 184398) | Miscanthus rhizosphere microbial communities from Kellogg Biological Station, Michigan, USA - KBS M4-4 metaG (SPAdes) (version 2) | ecosystem: Host-associated > Plants > Roots > Rhizosphere >...
ATGAAGAAGGAGATTTGTATTTAAAAAACATTAGTGCGGTCGCTAAACAGCATACTAGAGAAGAAGATTTATTGATTCGATGGGGAGGAGATGAATTTATCCTGTTCGTCAAAACAACAGATATTACAGTTGTACAATCTATTAAAGAAAGAATCGACAAAGCGCTAACGGAGAATCGCCTATCTGCAGCAATTGGGATTGGTAACACAGTGAAAGAGGCAGATAAAAATATGTACGAAGACAAACGTAGAAAAAAATCGCCTATCACTAAGTTAAAAGCGAATTTTATTAAACTAGTACAAGCTTACGCAAAGTAAAAGCATATTATGGACGGAAAAGTGCTTATTGATGTAAGGAAACAAAAATAAAATCGTATTAATGAACGAGAAAGATAAAAAAACATATAAAAAGTTAGACACTCATAAAAAATGAGTGTTTTTTTAATAAAAAAAATACATCGAACATTCATTTTTTATAAAAACATATTTTATAATAGAAAAAAACACGTGGAGGCTATGCAATGAGCAACGTATTCATCGGAAAATTAAAATCAGGAATCACTGAAAAAATCAAACACATCCTCAAAGACATCGACAATCAAATCATCATCTTGGACTTTTCCAATGAATATGAAGATATTACAAAAGAAACTTTTTTATTGGATGATATCAACTTATTCGAAAGCCAATTAAATTACACAGAAATGAAAGCCATTAACGCGGGTTACTTAGGCGATAATGCCCATTGTTTTTATCAACAAAGCGAAGATTTAATTTTTGAAACAGACGAATATAAACGTTTGAAAGAAAAATATAACGGAGACCGCGATAACGACGGCTTCAAAGAAGAGTTTGCTCAAATTCGAACGTCTAATTTAATTGACGATACGCTTACACGCATGCTGGTAGGGCACAACAAAGTGCGAACAGCTTATGCGAAAGAGCTCAACGAAATCATTCCCAAGAAACGAAGCAAAAATCATATTTCGTTGGAAACAGCAATTGCAGAGAAGATTATTAATAAACGTATTATTCGTTTGCAATATAAAACGATTCAATCTGAACACCAACGTGCAGTGGCTTATTGCTTGCTTACTCGCTTGTCTCATATGACAAACAAAAAAATCCACGTGGTAGCAGACGAAATTCCTCGCTTTTTCAATGACGGAAATACCAAGTTATTCCTAAGTGCCCTCAATTTAGACAATATCGAATTCATTTACGCCTTCAACAAACCATCCATTGTACCAAAAGCGATTATTCCCACTTTAGACGTTGTTCGTTTTTATAAGTTAGATGTTAAATTTGAAATTAACAAAATGAAAGAAATTTTCTCTTTTGAAGAAGGGGATAACATTGCAGATTCTATCAAGAAGTTGAAGAAGGGGCAATGCCGAACTTATGTACGAAACCAAACTAATGCGCTAACGTTTGTGAAAACAGAAAACGAAAAGAAAGAAAAGGGAGAAGAATATGCCAACCAATATTGAAGCAACTGATTTGTATCTAGATGTATGTGAAAAAGCAATCGAATCGTTTATGATGCGCTGTACGAACAAAAAAGATGAGCCTATTGAAATTACAGTAGCGTCGAAAACAGAAGAGCTTACCAAAGGGAATTTAGGCGTATTCGGTCACGTGTTATTGGATTTACATGAACGATTTGAAGCACCTATCTTATACGATGAGTTTACACAATACCGAGTATTTCCTTCTGTGGAGGAAGTAGTTGAATATTTTTGTAAATATGGTAAGGTGCAGTAAATTTTTTTAGTTGGAAGGGTGATACCTGATGAATGAAAATGGTACAAATGATATTTTTAAAGAAGAGAATCAAATTTTAAAAGAGCAATTGCAACAAGCACTTTTAGAAAAAGAAAAATTAGAGCAACAGATTTCAGGGACTAAAAAAAGTGATATCAAAACCGTTATCAAAGATTCAAAAGATAAATTTCATGAAAAAATGAACGATGAAAAAGTTCAAGAGAAAATTCAGCAAGGAAAAGAAGTAACAAGCAAAACCAAAGATAAAGTATTGGAAAGTTCTCGTTTTGCTTGGGACGCCCTGAAAACGGCTAAAAACGTCTTTTTAAACAAAGAATTAAAAGAACGCTTTAAAGACGAGTTCAATGAACGCCGAAAGCATCGAAACGAACCAAAATAAAAGGAAGCAGACGACTAGTCTGCTTCCTTTTATTTTTTTAATACATATTTATATTGTTTAACAGGAATGGATAATTCTTTTTCGCTGACTAATGAAGATTTTTTCTTTTTCACTTTGCCGATTTCTTCAATCATATAATTATCGTCACCTTGTTCCACTACGATTTTAATATAAGCAGCTTGTTTGTTTCCTTTGATTTTTTTCCACTCATTTCGTGCATTTAAGTCCTCAATTAACACGCTCTTTTTAAAAATTTCTCCTGTTTTGGGGTCAATCATAATAAAAATTAGCGCTTCATATTCAGGTGTTTTTTCATAGTAATCACGCAAAATGGTGTACTTGCGTGTGTAGTCTGCTTGGAAATCATAAAACATATTAAGCACCTCCTCAAAAATACGCCTTTATTCATTCCTTTTCTTTTTCAAATTTCTTTTTATCTTTTCAACCTTTTTTCTTGTGAAAAAGGCAAAAACAAGTAAGATGTCAAGGAATGAGGAGGTGTTTACATGTCAATTCGCTTGATGAAAGAAGAAAAAATCGTTTGGAAAAGCTTCCCTGGTAAAAAATATCGAACGTTTCTATTTGTCTCACAGTTTGGACTTCCCTTAATATTAGGGATTATTTTGTTTAATGTGTCAAAAGAACTGAACTTTGACCAAAACATTCATGAGAAATTCTCGGTTGCGGTTTTATTAATTGTAGGAGTGTTAGGTCTTCTATATGCCCTCTATAACCAAGTGCTTCTCTTGTTTCTACAATATTACATTACAAGTGATAGAGTCATTATTCAAAAAGGGTTTTTGAATAAACAAGTGAGTTCAATTAAACATGAACATATTCATGATATTAAAATTGAACAATCGTTATCTCAACGTATGATTTCGACAGGTCATATCTTTATCTTTACGGCTAACGATTCAACGATTAATCCGAACGATTCTAATTTTCTAAACAATGTACCGTGCTTTGCTAACATTGATAACCCGTTTCAAGTCCATCAATTATTAGAAGAAGCCGTAGAACAAAATAGCAAACAATAAATTTGACAAAATAAACATTTTTAAAGTTTTTGAATTATTTTTAACTTATTTTTAGAAGTCATAAAAAGCGATAGGATAAGGGATTTGGCACTTGAGGTTTTAAAGGAGATAAAAAAAAGAGAGAAAAAATTAATTTGTGTTTGACTTTTGAACGATAACAATTATGAAAGTTTTATAGGAGGTGTTCATTCATGAACGTAAATAATAATATTTCGGCGTTAAGTACGCTAGCTAATTTAAATAAAGTACAGGCTCAAGGCTCTCGTACTATGGAATCTTTATCATCAGGTAAACGTATTAACCGTGCGTCCGATGATGCGGCAGGCACAGCTGTGGCGGCGCGCATGACAAGTCAGGTAAAAGGCTTAAATCAAGCGTCTCGTAATGCTTCTGACGGTATCGCAGCGCTACAGACTTTCGAGGGTGCTATGTCAAGTCAGACGGATATTCTTCAGCGCATGCGTGAGCTTGCGGTTCAAAGTTCCAACGGAACGTACTCAGATGCAGACCGTGGTAACTTGGATTCAGAGTTCACTCAATTAAAAAGCGAGTTCGACCGTATCGCTGACAAAACTTCTTTCAACGGAAATAATTTTATGTCTTCTACTGCTACTAGTAAAGATTTAGTGTTACAAATTTCTAACGTAAAAGGCGATGTATTAACTGTTACATTTACTGACAGTGATTTAGATACATTATCAGCTGGTGGTTTAACAACAGGAATTGATACACAAGCAAATGCTACAGGAGTACTGGATGCATTGGATACAGCATTAGATACTTTAAGTGGAAATCGTGCTGACCTTGGTGGTTACATGAACCGCTTAAACTACACAGTTAACAACTTATCTAATACGTCTGTTAACTTAACTGATGCGAAATCTCGTATCGAAGACCAAGATATGGCGGCAGCTATGAGTGAGCTTACAAAAACTGACATTTTAACACAATCAAGCGTTTCAATGTTAGCAAAAGCTAATCAAGCGCCTCAAAACATCCTAAAACTTTTAGGTTGATAACTGAGAACACCACGTATTATCAGTATAATACGTGGTGTTCTTTTTTACGATAGTTTTTTAAAATATTTGCGGAAAAAATTAGTTCTTTTACATCACGATGAATGGAAGAAACATAGAACCAACAAGTGGAATGATACATGCGATGATAACAAGGGCTGTTAACCATCTCTTCTTGGTGCGTCTTCTTTGTTCTTTCTCTTTTTGCTTTTCCGCTACATTAATAGCCTTTTTCTTTTTGTGGTTTTTTGGTTTAGACATACATTATCCTCCTATGTAATAAACTACTCTTTTCTTTGACTTTTTTTCAAAAAATCATCCTTTGATTTTCAAAAAGAAGAAAAGGTCTTTTGCAAACTCTCTAAAATAAATGAGCAATGAATGATGGAACGAATTGTATTTTTATGTTTGTAGGAGGAGAGCTTTTGGAAAAGAAAGAAATGCTTCAGCATATAAAAGACATTAAATTTTCTTTTGATGCATCACCCATTTTGAATATTTTAGAAGAACACCTAGATAAAGTTGAATTTGTGAAAGATTTTGCGGATGTACGAGATTTTATCTTTTTAGCTGAGGAAGTAGCATACGAAGACGAATATCCTTTTTACGCTTGCTTCGATTTTGACCCTGACTCTAATGATAATGGCATATACGATGTGTATTATGACGTAACAGAAATATGTGCAAACTTAAAAAAATTCTTTAAGGTGTTTCACCGTCCCATTTATATCTCCATTGGGTTTGCTAATTCATTGCTAACAAGTGAAGACATTCTTTACATTCACCATATGTTAGAAGCAGGAGAGATTCAAACCAAATCAGAAGGGGAATCTAAATTACGTAAATTCCCGACTTGGTATGACGCGAAATATCCGTTTGAAATGTCTAAGGATATTGAATTACGAGAGCTAATCGAAAAGATAAAAATACGCGAAGAAAAATTAACACTTGCACTAAAAGCGAAGGTTCTTCAAGATATTGATAAAGCATTAGAAGAAGAAAACAAGGAAGAGTTTCTTCGTTTAACTGCTCAATTAAACAGAATGATGACAAAAGACGATACTAATGAATAGTATCGTCTTTTTCTTTTTCTACATCTCCTATTTTGTAAAGGTAGGAGATGTATTTAGAAAGATTTAATAACAGTTTCAATACGAGGAACAATTTTGTCCAAGTCCTCAATATAATCGGTTAATCCTTGTTTGGCTACTTGTTTGGGCATTCCATATAAAACGGCTGTACGCTCACTTTCTGCAATGATTGTATTGTTAATCCGTTTTAACGCTTTGCATCCGTTGGTTCCGTCGTGTCCCATTCCTGTTAGTACGACACCGAATGTATAAAAGGAAGGGGTGAGTCTTGCGACAGAAGAAAATAATACATCTGCTGATGGCTTAAGACGATGTTCCATGTGTTGTTGGCTAATGGAAAGTTGATATTTACCTTGTCGTTTGAAGACTTCGGTTTGAAAACCTGCAGGCGCTACAAAAGCTTTCCCATGTTCTAATAAATCGCCTTCTTCCGCTTCTTTTACCTGAAAGGGCGATATTTGATTTAAGCTGTTTGCAAAAGATTGGGTAAAGCCACCTGTTTGCATATGTTGAACAATAACAATACATGCTTCTAATTGAGGGGAAAGCTCGGACATTAGTTTCGTTAAGCTTCGTGGACCTCCTGTTGAAGAAGCGATTAAAATGACATTTTTTAAAGATTGGGAAGTAGTAGGTTTATAAAGTTTAGGTGAGGGGAAAGAAAGCGAAAGGTGTTCTTCTTTTCTCACAGAAGATTTGACTTTTGTGATGTAAGCAATTTTTTGGATTAAAATATCTTCTACCTCTTTAAGGTTCCCGCTAGCAGGTTTGGTTAAATAGTCTACCGCTCCGTTAGATAAACCTTGAATGGCTTCTTTGCTTCCATTATAGGTAAGGGAACTAAATAACAAAATAGGTTTGGCATATTCGTGTACAATTTGTTTAATAGACTCTAACCCTCGTTCCGTATCGACATCCATGATGATAACATCGATGTCATTTTTCATTCGTTCTAACTTTTCGATTGCATCAGTGATGTTGTGCGAAGAAGCTGTGACCTTAAAACGTCCCTGTGTGTCACGTTCTAAAATAGTTCGAACTAATGCTCGATGAATAATGTTGCGCTCAATAATCATTACGTTTGTTTTCATAATATAAAGCGTGTTGAAACGCTTATCTTCACCTCTTTCAAGAGTAAATGTCATTTGGTTTCATAAAATTCCAGAATTTGCATATATATAAACGCAAATGCTATAATGATGACAAGGAAATGGGTGTGAATATGCATCGATTACAAAAATTGTCTAAAAAATCAAATGAGCTTTTTCTTTCACAATTGCTAACTTTGCAAGATGAGTCACAGAGATATGGTATTACCATGACATTCATCAATAAGTTCATAGTTCAATTTAGAATAAATAACAAAAAGCATTTTTTGCGTGTTAACCCGCTTGATAACGAGTACCTCTTTGTCGACAATACATTAACAAAATATATATTTTATTCATTTTATGATTTTAAAAAGTGGTTATTTAAAACCTATTCCAAAGGAGAATGAGAAAAATGATGGATTATACAAGTTTCTTTTATTTAAAAACGTTAGAAAGGCAAAAGACTTATGATTCTAAATTTGACCATGTGCTATTTCACTTATATCGCTATGTATCTATTTATTCCACAATAAAATGGGAAAGAGTCTTTTTCTTTAGTGTAGAACCTGACCAAGAATTTTTCAAAGATGCTTCAGGAAAAAAAACACTTCGTCACTTAACTCATCATCATCTTGTCGAGTACGAAACAAATCAAATGACTCCCCAAGGAAAAGCTTGGCTTAGAAGAAAAGAAGAAGAATGGCAGGAGTTAAATGATTTAGTTGAAGCATTCTTTGAACAATACACAGGAAATACTGCTTATACAAATTCATGTTATGCACAAGCTAAAGGGTTTACTATGTGCTGTCATTTTTGTACAAATCACATTTGCCAACAAGAAGAAAAACCAAGCGTGTTATTAAGTCTTATAAAAAAACCATTATTCAAAAGTCCTTACCGAAGCTTCTCAGCCTAAACCGCTCATAACGAGCGGTTTTTTCTTTTGCTTTCAAGTAATGAAAAGGTTTTAGATGAATTTGACAAAATTATAGTAAGTGAGAAATTCTTTTTTTAAAAGAAAATTGCTATTTTTTTCGAGAATGAGGTGTTACTTTGTTACATGTTGGTTATGAGAATTTTGTATCAAAAGATAAAATTTCAGGAATTTATGTGGCTAATTCAAGTCCAATGAAACGAATTATTACGCAAGCTCGAACAGATAGAATGCTTATTGATGCGACGCGAAACAAAGGAACCAAAAGTGTCATTATCTTATCGGACGGGCACGTTATCTTATCTGCAATTAAACCAAAGACGTTAGCTGTTGAACGATTTGCTGATGATGGAAGGGAACAATAAGATGAAGTATATTCAAAACTTTGAAGGATGGTTAGATAAAACAGATGAATGCATTAATTATTCAAGCATTGCATTGTTAGCCTCTACTCTAGCTACCTATTATAAGAAGAATAGTTCGTCAGGGCAAAAATTAATCATTGGGTATGATACCCGTGAATATGCAAAAGAAGTAGCAGAGTTTTTCGCATGTGTGATGGCTAAAAAGGGAGTAAAGGTCTTTTTAAGCAACCGTCCTACTCCTTCGTCTGTGTGTGTTATTTCGGCACTGCATAAAAAGTCCTTAGGAACAGTTGTTATAACGGGTGATGAGTTTCGTTCTTCGTTTCTTGGAATTCGCGCTTTTGATATGCAAAGTCATTTCTTAAATGAAGAAATCTTACGCGATTATCACGATGATGATATCGACATTTTAGACATTACTGAGCAATCCATACGGTCATTTATGAAGAAGGGGATAGTGGAATTGTTTGATTCGAGTATTATTTACGATTTGTTTGTTCGTAAAGTAATTGATTTCCAAACTATGTTACCTGTTCGCAATCAACTGCTATTCAATCCATTCTATGGCTCAGGTATGTTCTATTTTGACTATATTTTAAAAGAAGAAAATAAATCAGTTGGCATTACAAACGGCGTAACGATTCATTCAGCAAAAGTGTTTGATTTTGAAGAGATAGAACCTAAACCTACTAACCTCGTAAATGAAATGAAATGGCACATGAAAGAAGATAAAACTTCTTTAGGCTTAGTGCTAAGTCCTGACTGCACAACGTTCGAGTTTTTAGTAGACAATAATGTACTACCAAAAAATGTTATATTATCCTTTTTAGTGGAACAGCTACAGAAAACGAATGAAGAAATCAACGTTTTATTGGAAACAAAGAAAGGTTATATTGATTTTACACACAACAAAAGAGTGCAGTTGGAATACGCTAAAGAAACCAACTTTCAAACCCTTTTGCGAGAAAAGAAGTATGATATTGCGATGGATAAGTATGAGCGCATCTACTTTTCCCATCATGGTGCGCCTGATGCCTTATTATGCGGATTTTATCTTTTCTCTTATTTTAATCAAAAGGGGATTCATTCTGAAGAAGCTAGTCATCTATTAACAACTAGCACGAACTACTAAACGAGGAGAGGTGTAGGCGTCATACGCCAACTAAATGGAAAAATGCCGTAAGTGTAATGCCCAAATAAAAGTTATTAAAAAAGAATATCATATCAAATCACGAAACAAAGTAGCTTCGGACATATGCTATGAAAATGCCGAATTTTATCAATGTAAAGTTTGTGATTACTGTGAACTGACAGAAGTTAGTCAAAAGTTAGTGGATATGTGGAGAAAGAAACTTCGAGATAATATCCAAAAACAATATCGTCAGCACGAATCACAGGATGTGCAAACAGAAGTGATTAAAATTAAAAAAGAAGAAAATGGGATTTACTCCATTAAAGAAAAATTGAAGACCTGGATTAGTTAATGAATAGGAGAGTGATTTTATGAAAAAACATAAAAGTCGTTTTGAAGTGGTATTAGAGATTTCTGAAAAAGCTCATCAAATTAGCCGTGAAGCACGGGAAGAAGAGGCGTTTGAAGAAAAAGAGGAACCAATTAAAAAAATTAATCATGCTAAGCCACATCGTAACTTCTCACTTGAAGCCTATGAAGACTATGTGAAAGAGACGGAAGCTGATAGTGAATGATTTTACAAGTTATCTATGAAAATTTTAAATCATTTGCTGATAAGATTGTCGTCGATTTCGTTAAGGGATTGACCGTTGTTATCGGACCTAATGGGTGCGGAAAGAGTAACATTATTGATGGTATCCGTTGGGTCTTCGGTGAACAATCAGCTAAAGCCCTACGCGGTGGGTCTATGGACGAGCTTATCTTCCATGGAACAGAAAAAAGAAAAGAAGCAAAAATGGCATCAGTTACAATTGTGTTAGATAATTCAACTAACATATTTAAGAATGTTCAAACGCCTACTGTTTCTGTTACACGTAGGACCTTCCGTAAAGGAGGGTCTGAATATTTAATTAATGGTCAGCCCTCAAAGTTAAAAGAAGTTCAAATGCTGTTTATGGACTCGGGTATTGGAAGTCGAAGTTACTCCATTATCGGGCAAGAAAAGGTGCAACACATCCTATCCACTAAGCCTGAAGAGCGACGAGCAATTTTTGAGGAAGCAGCAGGGATTGTCAAATTCAAAAAACAAAAAATAAGTTCTGAAAAGAAACTTGTAGAAATTGAAAATAACTTGTCTCGTATGAAAGATATTACCCACGAGCTAGATAAACGATTAAACCCATTAAAGAAGCAATCGGAAAAATACCAAATGTACAAAGAATTATCCGAAAGTCTGCTTGCTATTGAATTAAATTATCTCCTGACTCAATATGACCGTTTAAAAGAAGAGGTTGCAACGTATGAAGATTCTTTTCAACAGTCAACAAAAACGGTTCATACACTAAAAGAGACGATACATAACGCTGAAGAAGAGCTTGAACACATGAAAGCAAGTTATCATATTGAAAATGAAAATGCTTTTTCATCTCAAAGTGAACTATCGGATAAAAAAGAGAAAATTGATAAATTAACTAACGAAGTGAATGTATTGGTTGAACGAAATCATCATAGTGAATCAAAAGTTCTTGATGTGTCTGCTCAAATTAATCATATTATGGACAAGCACGAATTAACAATGAAAGAATTCACACAACGAAATGAGCGGTTAGAACAACTAAACACAGAGTGGAACCAAAAAAGTGAAATCGTTGAACGAAATAAAGAAAAAATCAATTCAACAGAAAGTGATAAGTTGCGTTTAGTGAATCACCACGAACACTTGCGTCAAAAGATTGTTGATTTATATAACCTTATTACACAAAAAAAGTTTGAAATTACACAATTGAAAGAACGTACGCAAGAACACCGTGACAAAAAAGAAATGGTGAAGCAAGCACTAGCAAGTATTGATGCAGATTACCGACAAACAAAGCAGGAGTTTGAAGAGCGACATTCACAATACACGACATGTGAACAAGAGAAAGATACTTATATTGCTAACATCCAAGAGAAAAAGGAACGCATCCGTTTACTTTCAGAAAATCATTCGGTTAAGAACAAAAAAGTATCCGATATGCAACGTGATTATTTTCACTTGAAATCCAAAACAGAATCTCTTGAATCCATGATAGACCGAAACGATAATTTCTTTGGTGGGGTAAAGGCAGTATTAAACGAAAAGAAAAAAGGAGTGTTTCCTAACGTATTAGGTGCACTTGCAGAGCTAATAGAAGTTCAACCGAACTATGAGCGAGCGGTTGATAATCTATTGCAGTCTGCTTCTCAGTCCATCTTAACGACAAATGATGACCAAGCGAAAGAATGTGTTTCGTATTTAAAGAAAAACAAATTGGGAAAAGCCACGTTCTTGCCTCTAAATTTAGCCAAACCTTCTTCTTTTAATGCAGATGAAATCACCAAAATTAATCAATCAAAGCATGTCTCGTTGGCAACAGACTTTCTAACGTTCTCTGATGATATTTCAAATGTTATTTTATCAAAACTAGGAAGATGTTTAATTGCTAGTGACTTAGATGAAGCAGTTGAGTTTGTAAAACGTTCAAATATTCGTGCCAAAGTTGCAACCATGGACGGGGAAGTTATTCAAACAGGAGCCATTACTGGTGGAGCAACCTCTCATCAAAAGCAAAGCTACTTTGAACAAAAAAGAGAGCTTGAAAAAAACAAAGAAGCTTTTGAAAAAATAAACGAGCAATTAGAGAAAGAGAAAGAAGAAATGCTTGCATTAGATGACGAGCTTGCATCCTTACGAAGTGAAGTAGAAGCAACAGAACAAACGTTATTCCAAACCAATAATAACCTTTCGGGCATTTATAGTGAAATGAAAGATGCAGAAAATACATATAACAAATTACATGAGAAAAAAGAAGACTACACGACAGAACTTGAAGAATCAACGTTAGCTATTAAAGAGTCTACTCAAAAAGAAGATGCCTTAAAAGAAGAACTGGCACTCCAAGAAAAGCGCTATGAAGAAACAAATCATCAACTTGATAACATCCATTCAAAACGAGAAAATCAAAACGACGACCTTGCTCATTTATTTAAAGAAACCAGTGACGTAGAAAACGAGTTAATTCGTATGGAAGAGGAACGAAAACAACTTGTAGAATATATCCAAACAAGTAAGCAATCCGTCGATGAAATTACGCAACAACTAGAAAGTTTGCGTTCTAAAGAAGAGGAAGAACAAAAACTTATTAAAGAGAATGAACTAACGATACACGAGTTGTCGTCTCAAATTCGTATCTTGCAAGATGATTTTGAAACCAACAAACAGAAACTTACGGAAAATAAAGAAGCAAGTAAACAAGTCGTACAAGTTATGAATGACAATGAACAAAAACTGAAAGAACTACGCCTCCAACTAGAGAAAGAAGAAAAAGAATACAATTCTTTAAATGTCAAAAAATCAAAAAAAGAAGTAGCGCTGAGTAATGTCCTGCAACGCATGTTAGAAGAGTATGACGTTACAGAAGAAAAAGCGAATGACTATAAACGTCAAGATATCGACATTGATGAGACAAGCCTTAAAATTGATGAGTTAAAAGCGAAAATTTCTTCACTAGGAAACATCAATCACAATGCTCAAGAAGAGTACGATGAGCTAAATGAGCGCCATATGACCGAAACTCAGCAATTAAAAGATGCAGAGAAAGCTAAAGAAGATTTAGTATCGCTCCTCAAAAACATTGAAGAAGAAATGAAAACCAAGTTCCTTGAAACCTTCAACAATATTAATGAGCAATTTGCTGTAACGTTCCCACGTTTATTTAAGGGCGGGAGAGCAGAATTAAAGTTAAAAGACCCTAAAAATCCATTAACAAGTGAAATTAACATTTTTACTCAACCACCTGGGAAAATTCTGAAAAATATTGATTTGCTTTCTGGTGGCGAAAAATCACTGGCCGCTGTAGCACTTATATTTGCCATGATTTTATCTAAAAAAAGTCCTTTTATTATTCTTGATGAAGTGGATGCACCATTAGATGATGTAGTAGTGGCTCGTTTTGCAAAATTCTTAAAAGAACTAAGTCAAGATAGCCAATTCATTGTCATTAGTCATCGTAAAGGAACAAAAATGGAAGCGAATCAAATTTATGGAGTTACGCACGAGGAACTGGGTGTATCTGTTGTTTCATCAGTTTCACTGGATTTTAATGAACAGACAGGATGATTGTTGTGGAGTATATAGTAAAAATAAATGAGTTTGAAGGTCCTTTGGATTTACTTTTGCACTTAATTGAAACAAAAGAAATGAATATTTTAGATATTAATCTTTCCGCCATTACGACTGACTACATAACGTGTCTCCAAACCATGAAGGAACATGACATTGAAGTAACCGCTGATTTTACAGAAATGGCATTTTCACTTCTTGAAATTAAGACAAAAATGATGTTACCTTCCGAAAAAGAAGATGCTAAAAATGAATTAGTTCAACGTCTTATGGCACATCGCGAGTATAAAAAAGTATCGGAGAAGTTTCGCGAAATGAAAGAAATTGAAGAAAAACACTTTAAGCGTCAGCGCCAAGAAAAAATTAAAAAAACAAGACAAGCTTCTGTAAATGATATTCTTAAAATCTATCAACGTGTACTGCAATCGAAGCGAGAACTACATGGACAAAAAAGCAAATTGGACGAATTAAACGAAGAAACACTCCGCTATAAATTTTCTGTGGATGGTCAAATTGACTTCTTGAAAAAAGAGCTCGCAAACAAAGGCATAGATGTATATGACATGCTAATGAACATGGAATGGAAAGAAGAGGTCGTAGAAACGTACGGAGCTATTTTAGAATTGTCCAAACAGCAGTACATTACTATTTATTTAGAAGGAACTACGTTTTTTATTGAAAGGAGGGTTGGCGATGAATGAAACTACAGAAGCGAGTATAAGCGTGGAGAAAAAACACCTAGAAGCTCTGTTATTTGTTGCCAAAGAACCTTTAACGTTAAAAGACATAAAACACCGTCTATCAAACGATGATTCACTGTCGGAGGATATTATCCTCCGATGGTTGTTTGAATTAAAAATAGACTATGAAAATAGAGGTTTTCGAATTCGTCAAATTGCAGGAGGCTTCGAGATGGTATCTGCTCCTGAGTGCCATGACGTTATCGAAAAAATAATTCCGAAACAGTATGAGAAGTTGTCAACCGCTCAAAATGAAATTTTGGGTATTATTGCGTATAATCAAGGCATAAAAAAAGGAAAAATTGCCAAGATACGAGGTGTGAAAAATTGTGATGAAGCACTGCAACGTTTAGTTGAAAAGGGGCTCGTGACAGAAAACGAAAATGAAAGCGGAAAAACATATTGTACAACGGATAAGTTTTTGACATACTTAGGAATTAATGATTTAAAAGAATTACCTCCTTTGCCTTCTGCAGAGGAAGTTGACACTGAAATTAGTGAGAAAGAAGAGGACGAACAAACCACATGACTAAAGAAATGAAAAGTATCCCATTAAATTTACGCTTAACGAAAGAATACGTACGTGTGCCTAAACGAAATACATTGTACAGTGCAGGCTATGATGTTTTTTCACAAGAGGAAATCACAATAGCTCCTTTTTCTTCACTAGAGTGCGAATTACCGTTTACCTTTAGCGAACAAAAACACTCAAAAGATGTTGAGCCGATTCTTGTAGTCAGAAGCTCATATGGAATTAAGAAAAAACTTTGCATTCACGATGGTGAAGGGCATATTCCTACTTACAACACGCTATATCTTACGAAAGATACTCAGCGTGTATGGTTATATAACGATTCAGAGGAAGACATAATTATCCCTTTGAATGAACATTTCTTGCAAATCGTGTTCACAAAACGAAGTGATAAGTTGCAACCAATCCTTTTTGAATGCGTCACTACTCATCCTGAAAACGAATTTCATGACAAATTTCAGCTAAGCGAGAACCAACATCAATATTTTCTTATGACAAAACAGGCGATGCACTTTGCGCCAAAAGAGGAAAAGATGTTTCCTATTTATTTAAAAGGAAAAGTGGAAGCGAACCACTTTATTAGTGCATTTATTCATCCTCAGTACGGAGGAACACTGATGTTTTCAAATGTCCTGCCTATTGTCGATTCGGATTATTACAACAACCCTAAAAATGAAGGGTTAATTTACATCAGTCTAAAAAACCAATTAAACCGTGAAGTCGTTGTACATCCGAATCAAGCTCTTTGCTATTTTTGGGCGAAACCTTTTTATGTTCTAGAAGGTGAAGAACAAACAAAGAACGAGCGCTCAGGGGGAATCGGTTCTACTAGCGAACCAAAAAAAGGGGAGAAATGACGTGAATATTGCCAATCAGTTAACCATTTTTAGGGTCATTCTCATTCCGTTTTTTGTCTTTTTTCTATTAACGGACATAAACATGGGAGAATGGCATGTATATGGAGTGGATATAAAAGTTTCGGTTTTTGTGGCGTTACTGATTTTTATTGTAGCTTCTGCTACAGATTGGTTTGATGGCTATTTAGCTAGGAAATATAACTGGGTAACAGATTTCGGTAAGTTTGCTGACCCATTAGCTGACAAAATTCTTGTTATGTGCGCGATGCTTGGTATGGTTCAACTTCAATGGATGCCTGCATGGGCAGTCATGATTATCTTAACAAGAGAATTTGCGGTAACGGGTTTACGTTTACTCATTTCATCAGATGGTGAAGTAATGGCAGCAAAACAATTAGGAAAAGTAAAAACACTTATCCAAATGGTTACATTAATCTTATACTTCGTCATTCCGCATTCAATTGTATCTATTTCATTTCTATATGGAACGGTATTTATCACAGTCTATTCAGGATGGGATTATTTCAAATCGTATATTCATTTGCTTAATCCAAATAAATAATATACAAAAAAAGAGCTGGATATAATCCATCTCTTTTTTTATTTGTTATGAAAATCGACTAGTTTTTGACTTCGGCTAGGATGTCTAAGTTTACGTAATGCTTTTGTTTCGATTTGACGAATACGTTCGCGCGTTACGCCAAAGATTTCACCCACTTTTTCAAGGGTTTTAGGTTCTCCGTCCTCTAAACCAAAACGAAGGCGTAAAACATCAGCTTCTTTATCGGATAACGATTCAAGAGCTTCTTCGAGTGTTTCTGCTAAAGCGGTTTGTCTTGCTTTATCAACAGGGTTTTCACTTGACTCGTCTCGAATGAAATCTTTTAACGAAGAGTCTTCGTCATCACCTATTTTAATGTCCATTGATAAAGGCTCTTGCATGATTTTGAGAAGCTGACGAACTTTATCTTCTGATAATTCCATTGCCTCACAAAGTTCTTCCACATGGGGTTCTCGTCCAAGTTCTTGTGCTAGTTGGCCGCTAATTTTCTTTAAGCGCTGAAGCAAATCATTAACGTGAACAGGCAAGCGAATGGTACGAGATTGGTCAGCAATCGCTCTTGTAATAGATTGGCGAATCCACCACGTAGCATACGTTGAAAATTTATACCCTCTCTTGTAATCAAATTTTTCAATCGCTTTAAGCAGACCTAGATTTCCCTCATGAATCAAATCCATGAATGATAATCCGCCAATTTTCCGATACTTTTTAGCAATAGCTACGACTAAACGTAAGTTAGCTTCTGCTAAAATCTTTTTGGCATAGATGTCTCCTGCTTCAATTTGCTTTCCTAAGTCAATCTCTTGGTCTCCATTAATTAATTTATACTTAGCAATTTCTTTTAAATAAGTCTTGACCACGTCGTTATCGCCATTTAAAAATACTTCTTCTTTTTCTCTTTCTTCTTCCTCTTGGTCATCATCTGTTAAGTTTTCAATGTAAACATCTTTTTCGCGTTCGCCGAGGTCTTCTGAATCCTTATCTTCAATAATTTCAATACCTAGTTCTTCAACAAACATCTCGTATAGCGCACTCGCTTGAGCTTGCGACAGTTCTTTTGTATTAAACACCTTTTTAATCTCAAAAAAAGTCACCATACCGCGTTTTTTACCAGTATAAATTAACTCTTCTAAAGAATCTTGAATCTCTTTATTAAACACACAAACACCTCCTTAACAAAACGTTAGAAATCATTTTTATCAACAATTTCGACTTTCTCTAACAGAGGAGAGAAATGGTTATACTCCTGACAAAAAACATTCAGAGATAAATTGACGTACATTTTGTTCTTGCTTATAATGTACTCGTTTGTAAGAGGAGAAATTAGTTGGAGAAGTGAGTCCATAGCAAATGTGGAGAAGATAAAAAAAGGTTTTTCGACAATAACACTTTTCATGGAACTAAATTCTTGAATTTGCTGTTGGATACGTACTTCCTCCAAATAAGAATAAGACACCCAAACATTTAATCGGGCTTTGTTCGCTCGCTTAGTCACAACCGAAGGGATAATATGCTTATTCTTCAAATAATCCAAATTTGAACTGTTAATAGTGCCGATGCAAAGCATATAATCTTTCTCTACTTGAGTAGGGTTATGAACGAATGCGCTGTTTTCAGGAAGTATAGGAAATACTTTTTCAAGAAATTCTTTTGCGTTTCGTGCGCTTGGAAAACACACTTTTTGTTTACCAAAACGATTCCCATCTAAATAATAATCGTCATATTTTTCTAATTCTTTAAGTTTTTTTTCAAAGTTTTTAAAAGAATCGAGGGGTATGTAAAGATTCATAAAACATCAACTCCTAACGCCGAATATAACCATAAACCGTTTTTTTTCAAGTGTTTTAAAATAAAAAATAGGAGGATGCTTATGAACTACTTAAATGCAATGTTAGAAAAGGTAGATGAAGAAAAATACGATAGCGTGACCGAAATTTTTCAATCAATTGACTTTAAAAGTTATAGGAACCAATATCACTTTTCACACATTAAACAAATTATACAAGAAACAGATGTAAGCAATGTGGAAGACATCCATCAAGATGTGTTATATCCGCTATATGTAGAAATTGAAAGCTTGTTAGTATCATTGCGTTCAACAGTCGATATTTTGATGCATTTAGTGAATGAGGTGTTTTCCCTTAATTTAAAAGATGTCTATATTCATAATGTATTTAAACATTCGCGTTTACCATCTCCAATTAAAAATGTGTTAAAAAAGTATACACGAAGCTTTGATAATCAAACATGGAATTTTATTTATAACGCACGTAACGATGTTGTTCATGAAAAAAGTGTTCCGCAAGTGCTACCTATTAACATTGACCCTTTTCAATTTGCGCAGCTTATTGCGTTCATTAAATGGGAAGGTGTGGATAGAGAAGTGATTACATTTTTTAATCAATGCCTAAAATTTTTACAGAACTTTTCAAATCAATTGTTTGAAAGCATTTTAATCTCGCTGTAAACATAATTAAAATTTGTACGCCATATCCTAAAAGTAAAAATGAAAAGGTGAAGGGTATGGAAAAAGTGAGTGAAGCATTTTTTTGCACGAAAATAAAAGAAGCCACTCTCATTTGTTCTCCCCAATATGGATACCTGTTAGCGTTAAACAAGAATAACCCCTATCAACAAAAACGTTTCGTTTCCCCTGATAATTGTTGTTATTTTTATGTAGAGAAAAAGCATGGATTTGTTTTGAAACTTGTTCAAAATAAAATCGTCTTATTAGTGGCTATGTCTTTTTGAATGATGGTATAAATGTAGTATAAGAGGTATGTGCAAAAAGGAAGAAAAAAAGAAGTTTTTTGAAACTTATTGGATAATTAGGCGTCTACACACTAGTAGAGGCTTTTTTTCTATTCGATAACATAGGGCTTTTTTCATTTTTTGCTTTAGAAAAAGAAAAGCAAGATTATTTCAGAATGAAGAAAAAGGAGGGGGAATTGGTATGTACAAAAGGAACAAAAATTTAGAAATATTGTTGAAAAAGACTGAAGAGTTCGAAAGTGCTATTTATGATAACGGCAATGTACGAGATATTCGTTTTTTATTTCCTTTTCAACAAGAAAAGTTCTTTTTAGTCTACCCATATGATTATTCAACGCCTTTTATCTATAGAAAAACCAAGAACAAAATTTTAAAAGGAGTAAGAGATTTTACTGTTCCACCTGACGTTAAAGCAAGAGTGAACGAAGTCTGCGATTCTATAAAACAATTGAACAAAAAATATTACCCTTTTATACCCAATGACCAACTACATATGGGCATCTTTTCATTTAAATCGGTTGGCTTGAATGAAGAAAAAGATAAAGAAGGAAACATCACAAAGATTGCAGTCGTATACGATATTTTGTTAGGGGAAGAAAAAGTAAATAGTGCCACCTTAAAATTTATTAAAGCGTATAATAGTTGGAAGTTGAGTCACGAACAAATTGAGAATAGAAAAGAAGAAAAGAAAATTATAGCCAGTCTCAGTATCTTTGAACAAAAATTGCTAAAGCTCTTAAACGAAATTGAACATAATGCCCTTGAGTAGACGTTTTTCGAAAAAAAGGATGTAAACAAATGTCATATATTTATATTTTTGTATTATTAATACTTGTTTTCATTATCTTTTCTCTGCGTAAACAGAATCGATACATCTTTGAAAACGAATTAAAAAAAAGTGAAAGTCCGATTGAAACAATGATGTTAAATGCACTGCATGAACATGATTTTAAACCTTACGCGCAAATTCCCTGCAAGTCTTATCGGATAGATGTGGCACTGTATTACAAAGGTAAAAAGATAGCCATTGAGTGCGACGGGAAACAATTTCATTCGTCTCCTGAACAAAAAGAGCATGACCGCATTAAAGACAGCGTATTAAAGAAGGAAAGATGGATAGTGTTGCGATTCACAGGTTCGGAGATTTATAGTCATATGGATGACTGTTTAAGGATGATAAATAGCGTCGTGCATCGCAAAAGATAAAAAACCACTTTTCAGTTTATGAAGTGGTTTTTTACATGTTTTTGTCTATTATTTTGATAAAGATACATCTTTTAGAAAGTCGTGAATGGCTGAAGAAGGGATGGCAAACGAGAGTCCTTGAGCATCTTCCATTACTGCCACATTCATGCCAATGACTTCTCCGTTCATGTTATATAAGGGTCCTCCGCTGTTACCAGGGTTTATCGCTACATCACTTTGAATAAGATTAGTATAGTGATAGGTATCAAAATCAAGTTTTCGTTTCACAGATGAAATAATACCTGCGGTGGACGTATAATCAAGTCCTAAAGGGTGCCCAATTGCAAAAACTAAATCGCCAATTTGGTTATTGCCTTTTGTATCAAGTGTTAGAGCTGGCAAAGAATCAATACTTGAAAAAGTCAATACAGCTATATCAAGCGTATCATCAATCGCAAGGGTGCGTAGAGTGACTTCTTTGTTATTATATAAATAGCCTGTTGAAGAGGTGTTATTTTCAATAACATGTTTATTTGTAATCAGTACTTTTTGATGATTGACTGAAACAATAAATCCTGTCCCAAATGAATCGCCTTTTTCATCAGAATTTATCCATAAAATCGCTTTTTTAGACTGTGCAGATGTATGATTAATAATTGCGGAAAAATCAAAAGTAGTAGGTTGGGCGCTAGAAAGGGTTTGATTTAGGAGCGGACGATAAAGCGAAAAAAGTAATAAGCATGTTAGAATGGAACAAAAAACAGACATTACTATTGTTAAAAGAATATGTTTGGGGTTCTTCATTTTGTTTCCTCCCTTAACTAAAAAGTGATGAAAACTATTATTTCGTTCATTCTTTTTTTGCTTTTTCATTTTTAAAGAGTGATAAAAAGAAAAAAACGCGAGACGTTTTGTGTAAATGACAAAACAGTACTCGCGTTTTTTTTAATTATCCTCTAGGGAAATTCACCCTTGGTTTTTATAAACAATGGGTTTTTGTAAGATTTGGATAAGAAAGACTTTTTATTTTAAAAACAAACAATATAAAACTTTCTTTAACTATAACGATGATAAATCGACTCTAATCTTATTTTTTGTAAGCTATTCGTTCGTGATTAGAATTTAACAAGTAATTAACAAAGGTAAATACAATGGTATCAATGTCTTTTAAGCTTAAGTTACAGTGACGAAGTGTACCGTCATGAATTTTACTGTAGACAGCTTTTTTAATGTCTTCTTCAAATTTCTCTTTTGAATTTGATTGACTGAGAAGTACACGTGAATAAGCTTCAATAGAATCGGCTAGTAGTAGGATGCCTTCTTCTTTTGTTTTCGGTGTTGGTGTTTCGTAGCGGAAATCCTCGACATTTGCTTGTCCATCGTTTTCTACTGCTTGTTTATAAAAATGAGTAAGAACTGAATCACCATGGTGAGAAATAATTAGTTTCAAGATAGGTTCGGGAATATTGTACTTTTTGCAAAGTTCTACGCTATCAAGAGGGTGTCTTCGGATGATTCGTGCACTTTCGATTGGTTCGATATTGTCATGAGGATTTCGAGACGGTGTGGTGTTTTCGATGAAATACTCAGGATTTTTTAGTTTCCCTACGTCATGGAAGAATGCACCTACTCGCAGTAATAATCCATTGGCGCCGATTTCGTCTGCAGCGGTTTCAGCTAAGTTTCCGACCATTAATGAATGATGATAGGTACCTGGTGCTTCGCGGATAAGGCGCTTTAATAAAGGATGATTTGGATTATGAAGTTCATGAAGTTTTAAAGAGGTGACTATACCTAGCATACTTTCAAACAATGGAATGAATCCCATAGTTAAAAGGGAAGATACAAAAGCTGAGCTTACAAAGAACAATGTTTTTTCGATTGAAAAGTCTGTTTTCAAAAGAAGAGAGAAAATAAAATAAATTGCACCTATACCAATACCCACTAGAATCCCTGATAGGATTAAATCAATGCGGTTCCCTCTATCTTTAAAGATAAGAGATAAGAAGATGCCGCTGAATAAAGCAAGAAGCAGATATTCGTATTCTCCAACGTTAATAAGCATACCTAGTATTAACGATAAGAAAAGAGTTAGCTGTCTTCCCCAAAATACGACGCTTAGCATCAAAATGGTCAGAAGAGGAATTAAAAAGAAAGATGAATCTTTAATAACGTTGGTTAACAAGATGGCAAATACAATGGTACTTAATAAGAAGACATATTGCTTTACATGTTGGAAACGATTTTCATGGAATTTAAACAAATAAATGTGTAGAACAAAAAGTATGAAGATGCTGTACGGAAGAGTTTTAATCATATCCGTGTAGTTAATTTCGGTTTTAATAAGACCTAAATTTTTTAACTTTTCGAGGTGTGATGCGGTAACCACTTCTCCCATTCGAATAACTGTTTCACCTTTTTGTACTTCGCGGAAAACAGGTTCTACTTTTGAAACGGCTTCTTTTGTACGTAAATCCGTTTCGGCTTTGTTAAACGTTAAGTTAGGAACAATACGTTTGCTTAATTTGTCTGTCATTAACACGCGAATTTTTTTATTAATAAAAAAAAGATTGGAGTTGTTGACAAAATTCTTTCGGACTTGTTCGACGTTGGCTTCATCAATTTTGTTATCAAGCGTATTGTTTAATTGATTTTCAAATGCATCCGAAATAACATCAATTGTATCATCGTCTAACGTGTAAAAGATTTTTAATTCATCGACGGTAAAATTAAAGGGATTGTCGGTTTTTTTAAGTTCTTTTTCAACAAAATCTTTTTCAACAAAGTCGGGATAGGTTTTGCTATCGGCTTGTCGTTTAGGAAGCTCTGTCCGTATGTATTTGTTTTGTTCTTTAACGGAAGAAGTAAAGTCTCTTAAATCCGTAATGACGCGTTCTTTAATGGTTTTATCAAGGTCGTATACTTTTTGAACTTCGTTTTTGGCTTCATCCACTAATTGTTGAGAAACGATGGTGTCCTTGTATTTTACATACCTAGGTGCAAAAATGGTTTTGTCGCTTACTTGCCCAATTTTAAATGTATCTAACATGTAATTGGAAGGTTGCGTAATAAAAACGGACAATAGAGCGAAAATAAGGAGAATGATGAGATTTTTTACTTTAAACATATATACACCTCACAGTGTTAGTAATTTGTAGCTGTTGTTATTCTATAATACAAATTTCTTCAAAATCAATGAAAACTCCTACTTAATTTAAATCCTGATTTATGGAAAAAACAAATAAAGAGAGAGATAAAAAGATACTTCGTTTAAAAGAAGACAAAAGGAAGATGTAAATAGAAAAAAAGATATTTAAATCAAAATAATGGAGAATAAATAAAAATAATGAAAAAGAAGAAGGCGAATGTACAGATAAAGAATAGTCCAATGCTATAATGAAGAAAACAAGATAAGGAAGGGTACCACCTATGGGGAATTATAAAGAATTACTTCAAACCATCGAAAAATCAGAATCATTCTTAAGTAAATCTTTCTTCATTGGAGAAGAACTGCATGAAGAAGAACAACGAATGTTTGAGCAAAATGAAAACAAAGAAGAAAAAGTCGTAGTTATCTCTGTGGATTGTGAAGAGACAGAAACAAACATTTTAGGATATGACTTTTTGGTAAGAGAACGAGATGTTGAAAGTATGCGACGTTTTATCACCAAAGCTATTAAAACGAACGGGCAGCCTTTATTGCGCATACACGTTCAATACAATAAGCGTTTTTCAACGGAGCAAGTATGGGATAAAAAGAATATTGAAAAGTGCATTTCTGAAGGATACAAATAATCAATATAAGAGTGATTTATTGAATAAAGAAAGGCACGAATATATAAAGGTAAGTAAAAACGCAAAATAACGATGTTTTTGTTCTCCTTAAAGTATGTTCTAAATAAAAAACACCCACTGGTTAAATATAATATTTAACCGACGGGTGTTTTTTTCTCATTTTAAAGATTGGAATACAAAAGTGTTTGTGCTTGTTTTCCTCGAATGACTAACTTATTTTCAAAAAAAGCAGAATTGGTATGAATGACAATTTCTTCTTCTCCTCGTTTTTTTGCATTTTCCAGCGTTTTAATTAACGTATCGATATGCAAGGACGTATACGCGTTTTGAGAAGGATACGCTTGCGCAAGAAGTGGATTAGTCATGGTCATTTCCCCTTTTATTTAGTTTTTTTGTTTATAAATTGTGTCTTCATTATAAACCAAAAAATATAAAAAAATAGAAAAAAGAACTTTTATAGGAATAAAAGTCCTCTCGGCTCTTTACTTTTTACTTAATATTCAAAACAAATTTTTCTGATAGTCTCTTGAGCTGAACCATAAAGTATCATATCAGGAGTGCTCAAAGCAATATAGTCATAAGCAGCACAAAAAAGAATTTCGTCTTGTTTACTTTTATCAGAAGTGAATTCGTCCATTAATTCTTGTAATTTCGTTTTGAAATTTCTTAACGTATCTTCGTAGATACCGTTAATTACAAAAGAATCAATTTCTTCTTCAAATACAAGAGATAAACCTACTGGAAATTGAACAATGTGATTGGCAATTTCTTCGTTGTATGTATGTCCGATTTTCTTCTCGATAAAAAATTTAACGCATTCTTGGTGCTTTTTGAATTGCTCTTGTGCTAAATCTGTTGATGATGTTGTTTCAGTTGTCAATAAAGTTGTTTCAGTTTTCATAGTGGAATTCCACCTTTCAAATTTGTTTCTTTTCTTATACTGTAGATATGTAAAAAATCAATCAAAAAATCGATAAAAAAGAAAAAAGTGAAAGAATGTTTTGGTTAAATAACGAAAAAAGAAACATAGTGTAAATGCTATTGAACGACTAAAAATTCGTTGTTAACAAGAAATATGAAAAGTGAAAACTTATTTCGCGCCAGCCTCTTTTAATTTTTCATACCAATCAGACACTTTTCGTTTCATAGAAATGGGACGAAATGTTTTTTTGTCGACAATAGTATGGGAGCTTTCGCCAGTCACGCATACTTCGTTAGCTTCATTTAAAATTTCATATTCATATGTTGTTTTGACCGCAGAATGTTCTTTAATGTTAGTTTTAATAAGAACTTGCTCGCCGTATCGAATAGGGCGTTTGTAAGAAACATGAACATCTAAAACAGGTGACATGAATCCTCGTTCTTCTAATTCCGCATAGTCGAGTCCTATCTTGTTTATTAAATCAGTCCTACCTTGTTCAAACCAAATAATATAATTGGCATGATAAATAACACCCATAGCATCTGTCTCTGAGTAGCGAGGAGTAATGGGACATAGTGAAGTAATCATCGTATCACTCTCCTTTTGTTCAATTTTTTATAAAAAAAACATCAAACCTTTATTTTTCCACTAAAAAAATAGTTTGAAACATGTTATTATAGAAATAAATATGTTTTTATATAAAAATTTCAAAGGGGCGTCACCGTAATTATGAAAAAATTGGAAGAAGTTAAAGAAGAAATACAATCGTTAAAGAAAGTTAGCAATACGTTTCGCATGAGTAAAAACATTCGAACAATCGAGTTTGTGGTGTTAAGACAAATCAACGAATGTTCTTATACATACGATGTAATGAAAGGGAAGTATGTTCAAACGAAGAAATATAACACGAACAGAAAAATGGGAATGAAAACCAAGTACTGTGTAAAAATAGATGAAGACACGATTTATGAAATTGGAAAAGAAGATATCTTAAGCGTTTCGTAAAAAAGAGAGAATTTTTTCCTCCAAAATTGTTTTTTGAGCTATACTAGTAGCGAATCCAACAAATGACGAGAGGAATTGATTAAACATGAAAAATCCAACAGTAGAAACAATGAGCAGAAAAGAAGCAGAAGAAAGAGGAATTGCGGTATTTAATGGCGGAAGTCACACGTTTATTGATTTAAGTGAAATGAAGCTAAGTGAAGATGAAGGTATGCACACAATTTCTATTAAATTACCAAATGGAGATTTTGTTACAACTTGTATAGTTCCATTTTTCACTTATGATGGTGGAAAAAGTGGGACTGTCGATTTTAAATACCACAATGAAAAAGCTCAAACGACAGTCATGGGGTTTGAAAACGGAACATCTAAAGTCATATCAGCTGACTTGTATACACTTGATTACAAGAAAGGCGAATAAAAAGAAACAGCAGACGAATAGTTACATATTCGCTCTGCTTTTTTTCTGCAAAGGAAATGCAGCTTGGAAGCGAAAGATACCATATCGTTTCTGAAAAAAGTTAGGAGAATGAAAGTGACTAAATCAACAGCGCCGTTAGAGCGTTTTTTATTGGAATTAAAAGAACTTGCACACAAAGAAGAAGAAAAAGGGAAGAGCGATGAAACTATCCAAAATGTCATCGCTTTATATAAACAAAAACTAACCACTTACATAGATGTAGATGTAACCTGAACAAGTTCAAGCGTATATCAAAATAATAGAACAAAGGAGAGTATCTAAAAGTGAGAGGCAACTTTACTATATACTATGATTTGGACAAGCAGACGTTGAAAAAAAGATGGCTTGAAGAAGGGGAATATGAAGTCAGTTTAGAGGTAGATGTAGATGTTAATGAAGTAGCGGTAGCCTTAAAAGAGGACTTGATGGACATTTTCCTTGAAAGTGGGAATAAATATTTCAACCTGTACGAAAGTGATGTTAAAAAAATGGTGAGTAAATTAGGAATTGCAGTTCTTCCTCTATCCAAAGAAATTGAAACCGCTCAAGAAAAAAACGAATATATATCCCGTTATATTGATGTCTATAAACAGTATCAACAACGTTTCAAAATCAATTGTAGAAAAACGGGTAGTGAAACAGTTCTTTTGCTTTCCTACCACGTGACGAGTGAATGTCAAAAAAACTTGTTTATTTATGACAATAAGTTAATTACAAAAAAACAGCGTGCTTATTACACACGTGACCTATTCGATAATAATACGTTAAGTGACTTATTTGATTATGTTAAGCCAAACGTTCATCCTGCACAGAACCTAGTCGAAATAAAAATAGACAAAAGGTATGCGTTTGAATCGTTACTGACTGAAGAAAATGTAGAAGAGCAACTAAATGCTTATTTGTCTGATATAAAAAAACTAAAAAATAAATGAACAAAATCATACATATAAATAAAAACATTTGCTGTGAATGACGAGAATTATTCAACTTTATAAACCCTATCGCCTTATTAATTAAAAGAGCGTAAAAACTGTACAAGTTGCGATTACCTCTTTGTGTAAAAATAACGAGCGAACCTTGTGTTTAAAGATTAGGAGATATATAGTAAAAAATATATTTTTATTAAAAATGGCACTAAAATGTCATATTTAATTTTTAAAAAAACCGAAGATAAGAACAATGTTTTCGTTCATTTTGAATATACTGAGCGATTGCATAAAAGAATAAGAAAATTGTTTTAGTGTAATGTTGGCTTGTTCTTCGTTCATAAAATACATTCTTTTCAATATACTAATCTAAAAAACAGAATAGAGGTTTATGGCATGGCTCATTACGAAGAAAGAATGGGGCGTTTATTTTTTATGAGTGATGAAGGGGTGACATATGAATTGACACGTCCTTCGGTCATTTTTAGTAAGGAAAATTATGAGGTTCACCAAATTGGGAGCCGAGATATCATTGAGGAATATTATAAGAATGCGGTCGAAAAATTAAAAGAAATTAATAGCTCGTTGTATGAAAAATGGGTAATGGTGGATTTACCACAAAGCGCAGATGTATTAAATCGAATTATGCATGTAAAGGGATATATCCGTTCTTTCCTAGAAGAATACGAAACTGCTATTGGTGAATAAAGCAAAAAAGCAAAATTGTTTTAAAAAAGATAAAAAGGGGATGTACTACATGGATATTTGGTCTGTTGAGAAAATCAATCAAATGAGTGACCATGAAGTATGGGATAATTTATCTGTTTTGCAACAAACACAAATGCTGAATCAATATGGAAAGCAACAGTTCTTTATTAAAAAATATAGAGAAGGTATGAGCAAAGGAAATGGGAACGTGTATTTTTCACCTCGCTCGTTTGTTGAAATGATTTTTGATATTGCCTAATGCGCCTGATACAGAAACGAGTAGAAATAGCATGAAGAAAAGCAACTGATTAACCATTAATCAGTTGCTTGTTTTATTTAGTTCTTGCTTTCTTTTGCGTTTCCTTAATACATAGTGTCTACAAATTTTTCAATTGATTTGTACCATGCATTATCAAATCCTATCTCCTCTTCAATTGTTTGCATAACGAAGCTTTTGTCTACTTCCTTCGTTCTTAAGTTCATGAACTCGACATCCGTCATATCCTTTATGGAGCCTCTCCAATCGGAATACGTTCCTTCTGCGTCAACAAAAATATTTAGCTCGTCCACAACAAGGAAATGCACAAGATATTCTTTTTCTACTTCCTCATCATATTCTATAATGGCTAAAAACCGTTCAGAGGGATATTTATTTGCATAAGCCAATGAAAAGTAACTGCATAAACCGTACTTTAGCATACCCCAAGATAATTCTTCATTTATTATTACGTTTTGATTAAAAGTTGAACCCATAGTATTTAATCGCTCCTTGGCTTAATTTGATTTTCATTTCATAAATTTATTTTATCAATGAATTTTATAAAACGTAGAAAATGTCTCTCTTTTCAATTATCTAATAGGTAATATCTTTGTAAGTTAATTAGTTGCAACCTGAAAGAATGGTGGAATTCCATATTTCCTATAATATATTTTTTTACATAAATGACCCTCAATATAAAAAGAGAGGTTGTTTTTTTATATGTAATTTAAAAAAGAATATGGTAAAATTTATTTATAAAAAAATAGAAAAGGAGATACCTATGAAAAAGAAAGGTTATCTTTTTGGAGGAATACTTTTCATTGTTCTTATTATAGGGGTGTTTTACCTCATGAATCATAAAAGTGATGAAGAAAAAGTATCAAGGGATTTCGCTAAACAATTATATGAATATCCGCTTCCTAACCACTCAAAAATTATTCAAAAAAGTCAAGTGAACGGGCAAAAGTTTGTCCCTGGAAACGGTGGGTATTGGGGTGTCATCGCCTCTGTAACAGTGGAAACAACTTTACCCGAAAAAGAAATTATAGCGTATTATCAGCATGTGCCGTTGTTTAATTATCCAAAAAGTGATAAGAGAGGTGTACAAGCTGAATTGTATCTAGAAGGAAACTACAAGAAAATAGATACACCGAATGGCTATTACTATGAGTCAAAAAAAGAAGGACGTATAATGGCAAATAGTTATGAACGTAGTAGTGCGAGTGACAAATCAAGCGATAGTCACAAATGGACATATGTTGTGCAGCTCACGAGTGATTTTGAATAAAATTCAAGCGCAGTAAAGAGCGTAAAAGGATAATTAAGAGGTGGAATCACTATGGTGGAAGAAATTGATATCTCTACAGTAAGAGGCATTTCGTTAGGTAGAGGGTATTTAAATCAACAAACCGATACATACGTCTCACTATTTGATGTGTATTTTCATGATGGAACTCATCAGACCATTACGTCGGATAAACAAATGGGAAGTGGTGAAAAACGCAAACTACTAAAGCAAAAGTACAACGAATACCATGGAATTGCTGAAGAGTATATTATTGAGTGTGATATGTACCTACGCATAGATGGAATAAACGTGCTTTGTGGGTATCAGGTTGGTAATATATTAGACATATCTGAACGAAAAACATTAATTGAAGTAGAACAATTAAAATCAAAAGCACCTGTTATTGATGAAGGATGGCGATACGCAAAGTTCATTTGTTTACTTGAAATCGAAAAAGGAAGAGTCATCAAGGGTCGAGTTACAAAGGAACTCATTACACAGTTGCGTGCATTAGGCTACACGGGACCATTAACAGTAGGACTGTATCAAAGAGGCGAAAAAATAAAGTAAGAAAAAAGCAGTGGAGAACATCCATTGCTTTTTTGGTATATAAATGGAAGACCATGCCTAGTAAGTAAATAGTGTATGAGGATAAACAGATAGAAGAGAGGTATTGCCTATGGATACTACGTCTGATTCGTGTAAATGCCCGTGAGCAAAGATTTTTGGTTGTTTGGTCTCAATGTACTCAGTGAAAGATAAAAAGCCTCTGTGGGGATTTTCGTTATCGACAGAAGGATTTAACTGAGGATTGGCATGAGAAATAAAAATGTCAACAGGCGGAAGGGTTGCTGTGAAGGAATAGACTTCTTCTTCCGTATGTTGTCCAAAACTTTTGTTGCGTTTGTAAACAGGGCATCCTTGAAAACCCGCTAATGTAATTTCCTGAAACGAAACAAGCTGTTCATGAAGATTTACGATTGAGGTGCCGTGGAAGTAATCAAAGCCATCGTGATTGCCTAATACCCCAAACTTAGGACAATTGATTTCTTTATCAATATGACGGAGTTCATAGTAATCGATATCTCCTAATAAAAACAAAGCGTCAACTTCGGTATCGGGAAGATGAAAGCGACCATGAGAGTCAGAGAAAAATAACAGTTTCATCGTATCACATCCTTTCTTTTTTTCTTCAATAGCGGAATGAAGAATCTTTTCTATTCTTGTCACGAAGAGGATAGAAAAGGAATGGTAGTTTGCATTAGTTGTGGAAAGAGAACGTAAAAAAAGAATGACAGGATGTCATTCTTCTTCGGGTAACTCTTTATACTGTTTCTTGTTTTTTTAGAACTGTTCTCCAATCAGTTGTTCTGTCATCAGCTAAAAGTAAACCGCCGAATTCTTCTACAATGGACTCCATTAACTCTTCGGAATTTAACCATTTTGAGAAATCAAGTAATGTTATTGTTTTCTTTAACTCAGGTTCGAAGTAATTTAAGTGGATAGCAAGTGTTCGGTATTCTTCTTTAACTTTAAAAGTAACGGTTGCATATTGTGCCGTGAAAAATTCTACTCTTAATGGGTAAATTAGATTGAATTTTCGTTGAACCGCTTCTAATACCTCTTCTAAACGAATTTCTTTTGCAATTGCTCCATTTGTTGCTACTGACATAGTAAAAACTCCTTTTTCTATTGGTTTATTGTTCTAGTAATCATTTTATATGGATTTTTTTAAAAAGGGATAAAAAGTATCGATATTTTATAAGTCTACTTTATGGGGACTTACTAATACTATGTTAGTCGTTTATAGCGGTTAAAGCCTGAAGAAGTTCGGGCGTTTGTTCAAATGCAGCAAAATCAAATGCCTGCAGATTGTGCTTTTTCATATATTCATAAATGAGAGAGAGACGGAGGCTGTTTTTAAATGAAACATATGTTTCGAACTCATCTTCTTTGCAAGGGACATTTTGAATAATGATTTTTCCGCTTAGGTAAGAAAATTCTTTTGTGGTAGAACGTTTTTTAGTCATCAAGATAGTCCTTTCGTGTAAAGGGTTTGCTAGTAGTATATCTTCTAAAAAGAATAGATTGCATGCTCCAAATAAGGAAAAATAGAAACAAGCGGTCATATCTCTAGAAGGATTAGAATAAAGTAAGGTAAAGTATGTTTCTATACATACTCTTTCACCTTTTTGAGTGCCGTATTAAACGGCACTTTTTTTATGTTTTATGCACTAGGAAATCCGCTCAGAATAATAGCTACTAGTACAATTAACAAAATAAAAGGTGTAAGTAATAATACATGACGCTCTTTTTTTATGAAAAGATAAATGCTACCAATTAGTGAGGTGGTGAAAAAAGCAAATCCTAAAATTAAAAAATACGGGTTTTGCATCCAACCTGCCAAAGAGGTAAATGGAAGCCATATCAATAAAAATCCTACTAAACTAATTATTAGTACAGCAACATGAGGGCGTTTCATTCTATCAGCTCCTTACTTTAAAAAGAAATGTGTAGTAAAAAACATTTATCTATTTTTATGTCATTTCCTTTCACAAGGAAACCTGTTAAAAACAGACAGCAAATCGCTATCTGTTTCTTTTTTTACTAGTAGTATGACTTATACTTCTAGAAAACGTTTAGGTTCGTTTTCAAAAGAGTGAGCATCAAGTACAGCTTTATTTTCTTCTGCGCTTTTTAATGCTTCTAATACCACTGTTTGTATCTTTTCTTTAATTAGCAGACGGGCTGAAGGAATTTCTTCTTCTGTGCGTACGACTACTTTAAATTCGTTACGATATGAACCAGTTGTTATTCTCTGTAATTCATCTTTGTTAATACGAGTTCCTTTTTTGACAAACGTATTTGGCTTTTCTTCCAAATTTGTTACTCTTGTTACCGATTCCTCGTATGAACCTGATGACACGCGTCCTTTTATAATAAAAATTTCCATATTGAATCGCTCCTTTGGTATGTGTGTGTTCTTTCATATGTTAAACGTTTTTTGAAAAAAGGGGAAAATTATGCAACAATTCCCAATTGCTTAAAGACTGTAAGGTGATATTCTTTCACAAAGTGGTTAACTGCATCGTGGTTGTACGTTTTTGGTAGTTTGCTTGTTTGAAGTTCACGGTTAAAAATAACCAACAGTTCTTGAATGTATTTATTTGCTTCTTCAAACGTTAGGAAAGCTCCGTTTTTAAACTGGATTAATTCTTTAAAATCTTCCGTACGGTGAAAACGAAGAATGCCTGTGCGTAAAAACTCAATACCGATGCGTAAATACATAATGGCTTTCATAACTTCTTTTGTGTCATATGAATAAGTTAGGATGCGTTGGCGTCGTTCTTCTTTTTTTACTTTATCAGGAGAAGATTGCGCTTGATTTAAGTGACGAAAAATTAACCCTCTGTAATGATGAATTAAATTTTTCGACACAAATAAATCTAGGTTATCTAACACAGGCTGAAAGATGTCTTCTACAAAAATGATTTTTTCTTTAGGTGCAAATGCCATTTCTACCGTATTCGTTTCCCCGTTCATCAATCGATGGATAAAAGGGAAGCAGTGATATACTTCCACATCTAAATCGCCTTGATGTGTAATGCCGTTTTTACCGCTTGTTAACTTGTCATGCTCGAAACTATTAATGCCTATTAAATAGTCATCACTAAGCAGGTTAACTGCTCGGACATCAATATCCGATTGTACACCATTTGTTCCTGCTAAATGGGAACCGCCGTATGAGCTGAAAATTAAGCTTGAAGATAAATCTAGCTTTCCTGATTCCATTGCTTTTTGTTTTAAAAATGATTCGATTGTTGCTCTCATGTTAGTTGTCTCCTTTAGTTAACTAGTAGATAGATAGTTATAAATGTATTAGATTAATCGTTTAAATGAGCGCTCATAATATGGAGCCATGCGACTGCCTCAGATAAATGTGTATCTTGATTAAGCATGTTTTGAAGTGAGAGTAGGATACCTTGAATAATACCGTATTGAATAAGTTGTGTATCATTTCCCACAGGTGTTGGTCGAGAAAAGGTATAAATGCTTTTCAAACACGAATCAACTTGCTGGTTCCATAAAGACAAAATCGTTAAGTAAGAGGCTACCCGCTGTTTGCTCCATTTCTTTTTTCGTGCAAGGTGACGATAATAATCATCATATTCACGCAAGTGTTTCTCATGTTCTTCAATAAAGAGGGTGTCATACGAGACAAAGGTATACATTGATTTACCTGTAGTAATTAAAATATCGTGTTTGATGCCCTTCTTTTCTGAACGTTTTACTTCCGTACGAACTTGTTTCTTTAGTAATATGGCGTCCACTTATATCAAACTCCTTTTGATTCCGACCTTTGTATTTGTAGAAGGAAAGCTACCTCAAATGACGAGATAGCTTTTTTATTTGTTTAGTTTATGCATTTATCCACTTTAGAAAATATGCAAAGTCTACGCAGCAAACCACTCAAGCATTAAGTCTTGGTAAAATTCTTCTGCTTTATCGGTATCTACTGTAGGTGGTAAATACGTTTTTTCATACGCTTGTTTTAAACGTTCTTGGTAATAAGCTACCATTTCGAAAATTTCATCCCATGTAAATTCTTCGTTTCGTACTTTTAACAATAACTCGCGTTCTTTTTCGCGATATACGGTTAACACACCTGTTTCAAGCAATTCAATTCCGCTAATTAATAAACGAAGTAGATGCATGGCATGTTTAAATAGTTTCTCTCCTGGTTTGCGATTACGTTTGCCCATTTTATTATACGTTTGCGTTGTATGATGGAGTTCGCTTAGCATTCCGTTTAATTGAGTAAGAGAGATATTGTCATACTGAACGTTTAACTGTAGGTTTTGTTTTCCATTGCTAAGTGTAGAAACTTCGTTGAGGAGTAAAATTCCATTTCCTGCTTCGCTATATTTACGAGGGAAGCTGTCAATCATTCCTTGTGCAGTATGATTCAAGTGCTCAATTTTATCATCCTCCGTCAGCTTTTCAAGGCCGCCTTTGATTCTCATTAATTGGTCTCTTGCGTATCCTCCAAAAGCATAATAAGCCTCGGAGCAAAGGAACATCTCGCGGTTATCTCGAAGGGCGTCCCCGTATTTAGATGTTTTCGTAATAAAACGCTCTTCTGTCCACAACATTTCTGTAATCGTTGGATTTTGTTTCATCAGTAATGTTATAAATTTACGAAGTGAATGGATTTCGTAATCATTTGGTTGATGAAGCGCAATAGTTTCAAAATCCTTTCCTAATGTAAAGAAATGGCGTTTCGGGAGATTAGCAACTGCTTTTTTATCAACGTCTGAATTTCCGTTGTTTAATCCGTACGAAGTGGAGCCTGTAATCAATTCTATAAGAATGTTAGGCGTTAATAATTTGACTAGTTGTTCATTTGTATAGGGCATGTGTATCGACTTCCTTTTCTTTTCTTTGTTTCTAATAGTTACCTTATTAGTATAATCGAAATTCAGAAAAAAATATATTTTTATTTACTTAAGTGGTAACGGAACGAGCTATTTAACAGAATAAGAAGTAAAATAAGATACATGGATGAATAAAGACAGATACGATTCTATACAAAAATAGAAGGGAAGAATACTCATGATAACAAAAAAGCGGTTGAAAGAAATAGAAGAACTCACAGTGCATCATGCATATGCATATAGCCCTGTCGATTTATACGAAGCAGTTGAGGAATTAGTAGGTGAGTACAAAACATTGAAAAAGGCTGTAGAAGAAATTTCTTTTCATTCTTCTTGTCAACGAACCAAAGCATATACCTTGGAGTTGCTTGATGAAGAGAAGTGTGTGAACCGCTCCGCTTACAAACGATAAATTGAATAGAACTGTTTCTTTGCATACAAAAAGACCTCTTTCGGATATTTAAAAGAGGTCTTTCATTTTATTCTTTTTCTTTACTTTTAAAAGTGGATATGTGTTACATCCGCTCTTTGCTTGTACGCACTTTTACTAGTTCGTTACACAACTCAGGAAGTTGTTCCTCGGAAATGCGAACGAAAGAATGGTATTTACGCGTATGAAAGTGAATGTCCAAATACACTTCATCTCCGTTATAGTCCCATAGTAACAAAAGATGTTCCTCAGTGTCGTCATGAATGTTGTTAATACGTTTTACATGCGAATCACGACTTTCTGCAAATTCTGTAATTTCTCCGATGTCTTCTTTCCAAATAGCAATGGTAATGTTCGCATCTTCGTCTTTTACCCATACTGAAGGAGAATGGTAATTGTTATTACTGTTTGGATAAACCCTTAAATTACCGATAGAAGCGGTTTCGCATTCTGTTTTTTCTTTATAGGATTTTTCTGCATCTTCGAGTTCTTGCTGAAGAAGTGAAAAGATTTGTTGAATTTCCTTACCTTCATCCGCTAACGTTAAAACATGTTCACACCATGCTTTTGTTTCATCCCAATTCATACATACATCTGTGCGTTCTACTTCTGAGTGGTTCTCATCTTGGTCTAATGAGTCACTTCCTGGGCGCTTCCAAAACATGAACAAAAAGTGGGGTCTATTTTGGTCATCTCGTTTACTTTCATCTTCTTGAATAACGAAGACATTATCATTGACCCTATCACACCCTGAGAAATCTGTATCAAATGTAAGGTTATAATCTTTTTCTACCTCACTCTTAACAAGAGCACGATATTCAATTAGTAAACTATTAATAAATGGTTCTCTTTGGATTTTAGTTACAATATCAGATGTTTGAGTGTACAAGAAGTCTCCTTCTAGTTTTGGCGATACTTTCTCTAATGCAGATTGAATTATTAATGATTGGTTCATTGCTATCATCCTTTCTAAAATGAGTTCTTTTAAATTATAAAAGAGAATAGGGAAATATAGTAAAAAATATCAACTTTATTAAAAAGGGGTGTGGAGCTCGCAGTAAAGCAAGATGAATCAAAATAAAAAGGTTACTTCGCGATATAGTATCGTCAAAGTAACCTTTTTTCTCTTTAAGAATGCTTTTGAATAAGAGCATTTTGATGTTCTATTTGCTTTTGTAATTCTTGAATACGTTCATGAGCATGAGAACGGATAGTAGCTTTTACTTCTTCCTCCGTTTGAAACCAACTAGGAGATTCAGGTTGGTGTTCTTGTTGATGCTTTAATTTGCGCTCCAATTTCTTTTTTTCAATAAGGATAGGTACGTAATATTCTTTTGTTAACAAGTTATAAGCAATAGTGGTTGGAAATTGTGGATGCTCGCTGAAAAATGTTAACAAACGATGTTGTTCAATTTGATAGAGCCCTGCTCGTTCTTCGTCAATATCTTTAAAGAAAGAAGGGTCGTAGACATAATGAAAAGGGGAGTCGCCTATCCATGACATTAACATGTCTGAAAGATTGCTCCTATTAACATACGAATAGACAGTATCTATCTCTGTATATTGTTGGGTAAGCTGCGCTGTCTTAGTTTCTTTCTCTACTGTAGAGAATAACCAGGTCACGTCCTCCGTTTTAATAACGTTATCTTTATACGATAATACGGGGCAACCTGAATGAACGAGATATTTATACATTTTTTCACTTAAAGATTGGGCTTTGGCTAATTCTGTGATGATAAGTACGGTCTTTTTCATATTTTCACCTCATGGCTTATTTTAGTCGTTTGGTCAGGAAAGAAAATACAAAGTTGTATATCTTATAATATATAGGTTAGTTTGTTTTACGCCAAAAGCAATTAAAAAACCAATACTAGTTATATAAAACCTATACTGAAAGCAGTATAGGTTTCTTTAGAGAAAGGCCGCTAGATAGTTATATCTGCGAATCGCCTTCTAACGGTGCCATTTTTCTAAAAAGTGCTCGCTTTTGTTTTAATTCGCCTTTTAAGTAATCGATTTCTCCTTGGAGCTTGTGACGAATATGTGCTTTTATGCTTTCTTCATCGCTAAAAAAGAGATTGTATTTGTGAGTTTGGTCTGCTTCAAAATCTGATTGAGGGATAACCTGTTTGGTATAATCATAGCTTCCGTATAGTCGATATACTTCCCTCATTTGAAGGTCAGGGTGTTCTTGCAGGATGGATAGTTCTTGTCCGTAGGAGATATATCTAATTTCTTCCCCTGATGGAAGTAATGAAAGTAGTGCATCTTTTTCATACTGGTCATTTAAAAACGTTTCATAATCAGATTTGAAGGTGAAAATCTTATCCATTTGTGCATGTTTTCGTGCAAATCGAATGAAGTTGTGGCGGGATTTTTGACAGCCATAAGTAGCTAAACAAAGAAAGTAAAAATGCGCATTGTCGGTAAAGATAGAAACGTCTTGATTTTTCTCATAGCGGATTTTGTGTTTTCTTAGTTCATTTAGCAGTTGCCAACGTATACGGTCGTGTTGTTCGTAAGCTGTTAACACTAATATATGTTTTCTCATAAAAGTAGCTCCTTTGGTAAATGAATAGTAAGTCTTATGAAAGGGAATCAGAGAATTTTTCAATAGTCTTCATTTCTTGTTGAATTAATCGGTTATACTCTTCGATTTTACTCAATGCTAGTGAGCGGATATGCTCTCGTACCTCAAATTCCGTTCGGAAATATCGACGAGGATACATACGGCGTTTCTCTTTATATTGGGAAAAAAGCATCTTTTTAATATGATAATTTGTTCGACTGATGAGTTCGTACACGGTGACGGATGAAATAGAAGGATGAGTGGCCGCTACGACAAGAGGTAAGTTCTCACTTGTGGTAACAATCTCAGACCAAGGGACACCAATATGTAAACAGAAAGCTTCTCTTTCGTCTTCGTGAAGGAGTCGCTCCGTATGCGAGGTAGAAGAATATACTATGTCCATCTGTTTATGTTTAGATGCAAATGTCACCATGTTACGACAGGAGTGAAGGGAAAAGAAATAGTAGCTTGCGTGCTCGGTTTCAATACATTCGCGTCCTCGTAGTTCATAAGAAATGCCATGGTGTTTGAATTCGTTAAATAGGGCGATTCGTACAGGCTTATGCTTGTCGCTATGCGTGAGTATTAGGATTTTCTTTTTCATAATTTCCCTCTGTATTTCTTTTTTTTACAGTATATCATACGCACATAGCAAAAAAAGAGAGTCCTGCACATTATTGAGTGCATGTCTCTCTTATTAAAGTTTTATATATTAATTAACATACTTATCCCATAAGCCTTCTAGTAACTCGCTCCATTCTTCTTGATAAAGAGTTGTAGGCGATTGTTGTCTTAAGAAATGATAAGCATCTTCTATTGTTTCCGCTCGTTCTGACAAGTAGTACCCATGTCTAGGGCTTGAGTATTCTAAAAAGGTGTCTGAATTTCTTATTAAAACGTTCGCGCTCCATTGCCAGTAAGGTTCGTAATCATCTAAGAGGTCGCCCATATCCTCAATTTCAAGTCTTAATTGCAAGTGAGGTGTTTCAAACACAGTTAGTATATCGTCCATTTTATTTTGCCCCTTTTCATTTTTGTAAACCAATTACTTTAATGGTTCCAGCTTTTCTAGCGGTTAGGAGAACAAAATAGATGTTGCTTGTTCAATAAATGCGTCATCTGTTAGGGAATCATCGTATACTAAGTGAAACATCTTGGTCAATTTCTCCGTTTCTGAAATAACATCGAGGGGTTCTTTTTCACATTCTTTATCTACTACTGATTGCATATCGCTCACATAAATGCTGTTGCCATCCAATCCACCTTGTGATTTATTCCATCTATTTACTAAGCCTGTTAATTCTTCTCGTTTTAATTGATTCATTCTGAACACTCCTTAAAAGATATGTTTTTTTATTTTATTGCTTTTCTTATTTCTAAGTATAAGTGGAGAGCAGAAGAAAGTCTGCCCACTATAGTGTGAAATTCATTGAGTAGATAGCGAATCTTTGAAAAAGAGAAAGAAACTGATAAACTACGAGAAATTGTATAAATAAGAAGGAGTGTCCCTTAATGAAATTAGTAGCCTACAAAGGAGCGGTAATGATAGTAGTTACGGTTCTTGTAGGATTGGGTAGTATTATCATCGCTTCTATTGGATTAACCTTGTGGGAGCGGTATGGAGGCATTACGCACGGACAAAACGTAAGTCTCTTTCTTACTTGGTTTGTATGTGTTGTTAGTAGTGCTATTAGTTTGTTTGTCTGGTATGAGCGACAAACGTCCTATGAGCAGTACGGAATAAAGAGAGAAGGGAAAGGATATCAAATACAAAGAAAAGAGCAAAATGATGCCTTTCATGTCTTTAAACGAGCGGATTTTTCTATCACACCTGTCTTATTATCCAAACCTGTCTCAGTTGAATGGAAGGTACAAGACCAAACCAAAGATGGACAAGATGTTGCTCTTTGTGGTTCTTTGACGACATATCAATTAGAAGAAGATTCAATTGAAGAAATGAACAGCTATCTATCCTCTTTTTCGTTTCCATACCCACCTAATGAGACAGAAATGAAGAAACAAGTATATAAGACGGTTATCCCGTGGATAAACACTTATTACAAGACACTTATCTCGTCTCATACATATGAAGAATTGTGTGGAGTCCTGAATAACGTTAAAGAAGAAGAGTTAACACCTGTTTCTTTTCACGTGAATTGGAGTGTCGAAATCGATATAATTGAACATGGAAATATATCACTATGATAGATAGTTAACATGTAAATGAATGCTGCACAAGTATCCGTTTTTTTTTGTATATGGAAAATTAAAAAGAAAAACAGAGTCCGAAAACTCTGCAGATTTTTTACTGAT
>Ga0207655_1000678_pt1 | contig 39720 bp, 36 predicted proteins | sample KBSM44metaG_FD_184398 | JGI IMG/M metagenome (GOLD analysis project Ga0207655, IMG submission 184398) | Miscanthus rhizosphere microbial communities from Kellogg Biological Station, Michigan, USA - KBS M4-4 metaG (SPAdes) (version 2) | ecosystem: Host-associated > Plants > Roots > Rhizosphere >...
ATGGTGGAATCGGTAGACACAAGGGATTTAAAATCCCTCGGCGTTCGCGCTGTGTGGGTTCAAGTCCCACTCCGGCTACCATGGGAAACAAAGAATAATCAAAGCAATAAGCAGTGTCGTGAAACCACCGAAAGGTGGTTTTTTTGTGCCTGTTTCTCGCCATTCAATAATGTACACCTCCTCAATTCATTACGCCTTTACCCTTAGACTGATAAGCGTGTTGTTGAAGTCGAACTGCTGCTTAAGAGGTATTTATCGGTTGTGTAACGCTATGGACGTGTCCATTTTTGTGTTTTCCTCGATAGGTTATAATATGCAGCTTATCTGAATGATTATGGAATTTGTTTGATGGGGCGCGTTCACACTATCGATTATCTGAGGGGGCTTATGGCGCTCTCGATTCTTTTCTATCACCTAGTTTCGTGGACTCAGTCAGTGCCACAGTCAGAACGCTTGTTGGGCAAGTTGGGCATCTATGGCGTATCTATTTTTTACGTCGTTAGCGGCATTTCTATGTATCTTTCTTACAAGAACACCAGGTGGACATCAAAATCGACCCTGTCATTTTTCACCAGAAGATTCGCGAGACTTGCGCCGGTGTACTGGCTTGCCATGTTAATTGGCCTCCTGTACGCCTCATATCTTTCAGGTCATGTGTATATTGACTGGTATAAATATCTCTCTAATATCACTCTGACATTCGGTATCTACGATCCGACGAACTATCTCGTCACGGGTGGATGGTCGATTGGTAATGAGGTTGTATTCTATTTGTTCTTCCCGGCAATCATACTTTCTTTGCGCCGTAAGGCTACGTTTGTTGCCTTAAACGCTTTTCTCTTCTCTCTATACGTTTATTTCTGCTTCATTATCATTGATTCTTCACAAACTGTTGCCACGCAGTGGGCGAATTACATTAACCCCTTAAACCAGGTATTTCTGTTTTCTGCAGGAATCATAATCGCTTGGGTATCAACAAATTATGCGCAGCACCCTGGCAATAAGGTCAACGGGGCAATGATTGTCGCACTGACTGCGGCGTTTGTTTGGTATCCGGTTGAAGGTAATCAAATCGTCATCATTACCGGCTGGAACAGGGTATTCATCACCGCTATCCTCCTGTTGGTTGCATATTTCACGTTCAACTTCAAAACGTCAGAGAAAAGCGTCTTTGAAAAAATATTGAAGTTCTTTGGCGACATCTCGTATCCCGTCTACCTGCTGCACGGCATACTGTTCGCAATCGTTAATCGTCACGTGTGGCCGCTGTTTGGCAGCGCATCTAAAGATGCGAAACTGGCATTTTTCCTGTTCGTCTTTGCGCCGCTGCTGTTCCTGCTCTCCTGCGCGGTTTACCGCTTTATTGAACTGCCTGTTATAAATGCGGTAAAGAAAAAAACAGTCATAGAAAAATCGTCTAATCAAAAAGATATCCATTCACTATCAAAAACCGCATAAGCTTCAGCCCACTTCGGTGGGCTTTTTTCTTTATCTGAATACCCGGCGGCTAAACCCCACCCAAATACGCCTTCCTTACCTCCTGGTTCCCCAGCAGTTCTTCGCCGCTGCCGCTCATACGAATGTGCCCGTTGACCATCACATATCCACGGTCGGCAAGTTTTAGTGCGTGATGCGCGTTTTGCTCTACCAGGAAAATGGTCATGCCGTTGCGCGCCAGCTCGCGCAGGGTCTGAAAAATCTGTTTAACCACAATCGGTGCCAGACCCAGGCTGGGTTCATCCAGCAACAGAAGCTTGGGGCGGCTCATCAGCGCCCGGGCGATAGCCAGCATCTGCTGCTCGCCCCCCGACATGGTCATGGCGCGCTGTTTGCGGCGCTCCTTGAGGCGAGGGAAGAGGTCGAACATATTCTGCATATCCCCGGCTGCAAACTGATTACCAATCGGGATGGTGCCCATAAGCAAGTTCTCCTCAACCGTCATATCCGGGAATATCCGCCGTCCTTCAGGCGCCTGGGCGATACCGCCCGAGGCCACGTAGTGGGTGGATTTGTGGCTGATATCGCTCCCGCAAAAAAGGATCTGCCCGCTACGGATGCGCGGCTGGCCAAAAATTGACATCAGCAATGTCGATTTCCCCGCGCCGTTAGCCCCAATCAGGGCGACAGTTTCACCTTTATTCACCTCAAGAGAAACCTGCTTCAGCGCCTGAATAACGCCGTAGAACACGTCTACCTCGCGAAATGCCAGCATGGGTTCACTCACAGACTGACCTCGCTTTCATCCGTGCCCAGGTAGGCTGCAATAACCTTCTCATCATGCTGGATCGCCGCCGGTTTCCCCTGCGCAATGACGTCCCCGTGGTCGAGCACGATAATGTTGTCCGAAATATCCATCACCATCCCCATATCGTGCTCAATCAGTAACACCGTGATCTCATGGCGATCGCGCAGAAAGCGGATAATGCTGCTTAACCTGTGCGTTTCAACCGGGTTCAGGCCCGCGGCTGGTTCATCGAGACAGATCATCTCCGGTCCGGTACACATGGCGCGCGCGATTTCCAGCCGCCGCTGTTGCCCGTACGACATCTCGCCCGCCAGACGATTGGCGCAATCCACTAAATCCACCACTTCCAGCCAGTAGAAAGCCCTGTCCAGCGCGTCGCTTTCTGCCCGCCGGTAAGCAGGCGTGTTCAGCACGCCGGCAAGCAGATTGCGATTCACGCGCATATGCTGTGCGACCAGCAGGTTCTCCACGACCGACATCTCCCGAAATAGCCGGATATTCTGGAAGGTGCGCGCGAGACCGGCGCGGTTAACCAGGTGGGTGCCGCCGAACATTTTGTAAAAAATACGTTGCCCTAGCTGCGCCGGATTTATCCAGTCGCCAGGCTGAAATTTTTGTCCAAGCACCTGTATAACGTTGGTCGTTTTACTGCGCGTGTTGAAAAGTATGCTGCCGCCTGAGGCCTTATAGAATCCGGTCAGGCAGTTGAACACCGTCGTTTTCCCCGCGCCGTTTGGGCCGATCAGCGCGGTAATCGATCCGCGCTGCACGCTTAGGTTTACGTCATTTAACGCCCTGATGCCGCCAAAGTGCATCATCAGGTGCTCCACGTTTAAAATTGTTCCATTCATGGCGCTACCCCTTTGCGCACGCCGAAGCCGCTCCGGTTAATGCGGATTAGCCCGCGCGGACGCCAGATCATCATTACTACCATCAGCATGCCAAATAACAAAACCCGGTACTCCGCAAAGCTGCGCAGCAGCTCCGGCGTGACGGTAAGTACGAAGGCGGCCAGCACCACCCCAAGCGTCGACCCCATCCCGCCCAGCACCACGATGGCCAGAATCAGCGCAGACTCGAAAAAGGTGAAGGAGGTGGGATTAACAAACCCCTGATAGGTCGCGAAGAACACGCCTGCAATCCCCGCGGTTGATGCCCCGAGCGTAAAGGCTGAGAGCTTAACCAGAACATGGTTTAACCCCATTGAGCGGCAGGCGATTTCATCTTCCCGCAGCGCTTCCCATGCCCGACCAATCGGCATTCTCGTCAGGCGATGCTTGATGTAGAGCACCAGCATGACCACAAGAAACAGCACCGCGTAGATAAAGATAAACTTCATGTTCGGGTTGTAGGTCAGGTGGAAGAACTCATGGAACGGAACGCCGCCCTCCCTGGCGCGGCGACCAAATTCCAGGCCGAAAAAGGTTGGAGGAGGGGCCGACACCCCGTTTGGTCCGCCGGTGAATGTCAGCCAGTTGTTTAAGACCAGGCGGATAATCTCCCCAAAGCCGAGCGTGACGATGGCCAGATAGTCACCGTGCATGCGCAGCACGGGGAAGCCGAGCAGCGCGCCCGCGGCAGCGGCCATGATGGCGGCGAGGGGGAGCATGCTCCAGAAGCCCAGCCCCAGATACTGATATCCAAGCGCCAGACCGTATGCGCCAATGGCATAAAAGGCGACATAGCCCAGATCCAGTAGCCCCGCCAGCCCGACGACGATGTTGAGTCCGAGACCAAGCAGAACGTAAATCATCCCCAGAATCGCCACCGTCAGGACATATTTTGTGGCCACAAACGGAAAGCAGACGGCCAGGGCAATCACCAGTGGAATAATCCAGCGCATACGGCTCTTATAGTCCGGCGGGCGGACGTAAACGCCCGCGCTGTCGGCTTCAAATCGCGCCTGGAATCGCGCGCCGACAGCCGTGCCTAAAAATGCGCTGAGCACGAAACGCCCCAGCATGACGATGCCTATTATCCCGGCCAGCCGCTGGCCTTCAAAGTTAAAGCTGTATCCGTCCAGCACAACGCCCGCAATTGGGCCAAACACGATCAGCGCAATCAGCCCTGAAAAAATCGCGTCCAGCGTGCAGCGCTTAAGGGAAAATCCGTCAGTCGTCATCGTCGTCACCCTCACACCTTCGCCACGACAGGACGGCCCAATAGCCCCTGAGGTCTGAAAATCAGGATTAACACCAGTAGCCCGAATGAGAACACGTCTTTGTAGTCTGAATTTACCATGCCGGAAAATTGCGCTTCGGCTATTCCCAGAATTAACCCGCCGAGCATCGCGCCCGGCAGCGAGCCAATGCCGCCTAGCACCGCTGCGGTAAACGCCTTAATGCCAATGACAAACCCAACGTAAAAATCAAAGGTGCCGTAGTTCATGGTGATCAGCACGCCCGCCAGCCCGGCCATCGCCGCGCCGATCACAAAGACCAGCGAAATAATTCTGTCGGTATTGATCCCCAGAATGGAGGCCATTTTGCGATCCTGCTGCACCGCACGACACATCCGCCCAAGTCGGGTGCGGCTGATTATCCAGGTCAGAATCAACATGCCCGCGAACGATGCGATCAGAATGAAAATTTTGGTGTAGGTAATTTGGACAAACCCCTCGCCCAGATGCACGCGCAGCACGCCATCCAGCAGGGTGGGAACCCCTTGCTGACGCGGCCCCTGACTCAGCTGGGCGTAGTTTTGCAGGATGAGCGACATACCAATGGCAGAGATCAGCGGTGCCAGACGCGTGGAGTTGCGCAGGGGCTTATAGGCGATACGCTCGATGGTCCAGCCGTACACGCCCGTCACGACGATCGTGAAAACCAGCGTGCCGAGGATCAGCAGAGGAAACGACTGCAGGCCAAAAAAGGACAGCAGCGCCAGGCCAATGGCGCAGAGATAGGCCGAAATCATATACACTTCGCCGTGGGCAAAGTTGATCATGCCAATGATGCCGTAGACCATGGTATAGCCGATGGCGATCAACCCGTACACCGAACCCAGCGTTAATCCATTGATTAACTGTTGCAGGAAGAATGTGCTCATCTTAGCGCGCTCTTTATAGAGGCCACGCGGCGCGCGCAGCCTGATGTGTCGTGAGCGTCGGCAGAATAGCCCGCCGACGTTGAGCGTGACTCCGTCCCGTTACTGCACTTCCTTATATTTTCCTTGGTCATCCCACTGGTAAACCACGTAGTCAGACACTTTCAGATCGCCTTTGCTGTCCCAGGCTTTTTTACCCATCACCGTATCCACCGAATTGGCTTTCAGCCATTCGCTGGCTTTCGCTGAATCTTTGCCTCCGGTGGCTTTGAACGCCGCGGCTATGGCCTGTACGGAGGCATAGGAGTAGAGGGTGTAACCTTCAGGTTCGAATTTACCGGCGCGGAACTTCTCAATTACGGCTTTACCGTCCGGGATCAGGCGCGGATCTTTACCGAAGGTCATATAAATGCCGTTGGTGTATTGTGGCCCGCCGGCCGCGGTAACCATCTCCTCGTTGACGATGCAGTCCCCGGAGAAGAACTTCGCCTGCACGCCCTGCTCACGCATCTGGCGAACCAGCGGTCCGGCTTCCGGGTGACAGCCGCCAAAGAACACCACGTCTGGCTTTTGCGCACCGATTTTGGTCACCAGCGCGTTAAAGTCTTTTTCACCGCGCGATAGCCCTTCATACATCACGTCCTGCACGCCGCGCTTCGCCAGCGCCGCTTTGGTGGCGTCGGCCAGGCCCTGACCGTAGGTGTCTTTATCGTGAATAATCACCACGCGTTTGGCCTTGAGCTTATCGATGATGAAGTCGCTGGCGACCTGACCCTGCTGGTCATCGCGACCGCACATGCGGAACATATCGCTCATGCCGCGTTCGGTGATGAGCGGGTTGGTCGAGCCAGGCGTGATGGCCAGAATGCCCGCGTCGCTATATACCTCGGAGGCGGGCATGGTGGAGGAGGAGCAGAAATGGCCCACCACCGCGTTCACCTTGTCCTGATCGACTAAACGGTTGGCGACCGCAACGGCCTGTTTGGGCTCGCAGGCGTCATCCCCCTGTACCAGCTTAATCTTCTCACCGCCGATCCCGCCCGCGGCGTTAATGTCTTCTGCTGCCTGTGTTGCACCGTGCCAGTACTGATCGCCATAGGTCGCATTGGGGCCGGTAAACGGTCCGGCCACGCCGATAACAATATCTGCCCGAGCGGAAAATGCCGTCACCAGACATCCGGCCAGCACGAGAGAGAGGGGACTTTTGATAAATTTCAGCGACATTATTATGTTCCTTAGCAAAGAGGTTTTTGCACCAGGGTGTAAACCCGAACGCCCGGCGGCGCAGCCAATCCGAAAATAAAACGGAGAACAAAATGCACTAAACGAACGAGATCCAGACAGCATCCTGCTTAATACGGCGAGGTTTCCTTGCGCCTGACGCGCGCAGAACATTAAGCAAAATTGTTGCCAGAATGGTTAACCCGCTGACGGGGTTGCGACATGTTAGAGTATAGAGTGCCGTTTTATGCCGCCTTGCGGGATGAAGTGAAATTACAGTGCAGATCACATCTCGTTAACAACAAAGCCCATAAGTTGTGCAACGGTCACGAATTGCACGTTTATGCAGCAATAAAGACCTAAACTTCAGATAGGCACGGGCGGTGATATATGCCAGGATCTTTTCCTTTTGATCAGGAGTATCAGCAATGACGGAAGGCCCATTAAATGAAAGCGAAATGGAGTGGCTGGAAGAGACGTTAATGTCTTACGGTCATGACGATGCATCCGTGATTGACGTGTCCGAACTCGACGGCATGCTTACCGCCGTACTTTCCGGCCCGCGGGTGGTTGAACCCGATGCCTGGCTGGTGGCGGTTTGGGGTGGCGAGAAGCACATTCCGCGCTGGAAAAACGATCGTGAGATGAACCGTTTTATCGATCTCTGCTTTAAGCATATGAACGATATTGCTGAACGCCTGAGCGAATACCCGGATCAGTTTGAGCCGATGTTTGGTTTCAACGACGTTGACGGTCAAAGCTATACGGTAGTTGAGGAGTGGTGCTATGGCTATATGCGCGGCGTGGCGCTGACGGACTGGTCTTCTCTGCCGGAAGAGCTGAAAGCCGATCTGGACGTGATTGCCCTGCACGGTTCAGAGGAGAACAGCGAGAAGCTGGACGAGCTGACCGAAGAGGAATACACCGCCAGCATCGAGAGCATCCGGCCTGCGGCGCTGCGCCTGTATAACTACTGGGTGGAGAACCCGCAGCAGCCGGAAGTGAAAAAGCCGACCGTTAACGGGGCGAAAGTAGGGCGCAACGATCCGTGTCCGTGCGGCAGCGGGAAGAAGTTCAAGAGCTGCTGTTTGCATTAATAAAAAGGGGCTAATCGTAGCCCCTTTCTTTTTAACCTACCTCTGGCAACATCCCCGCCGCAATCAGCATCTGCACCAGAATAATTCCCACTCCAGCGGCAAATACCAGGCACAGCAGCGGTTTACCGCCCGCCACGCGATAGCCCTGGGCCGGATGCCGTTGACGACTCTTCCACGCCAGCAGGGAAGGCAGCAGCAGGGCAAGGATCGACAACGCCACGCCCGCATAGCCCAGCGCCATCACAAACCCGCGCGGGTAGAAGAGCGCAAAGGCCAGGGGCGGCAGGAACGTAATTGCCCCCGTCTGCAAACGCCCGCCGAGGGTATTACGACGCTGGAACAGGTCAGCAAGATAATCAAACAGACCCAGCGCCACGCCCAGAAACGAGGTTGCCAGCGCCAGGTCGGCAAACAGGTGCACCGCCAGCTCAACGTGCGTAGAGGTCACAACCTCGCGCAACGCCAGCAGGAAGCCGTTCAGCCCGGAGTGCTCCGCCATCAGGCCAATAAAGGTGGATGAGTCAATGCTGCCGAGCGTCACCAGCTGCCAGAAGATATAGGCGATGAGCGGAATGGCGCTGCCGATAACAAACACGCGGCGCAGCTTGCGGATATCGCCGTTCATATAGCTGACGATGCTCGGCACGCTGCCGTGGAAGCCAAACGAGGTGAAGATGACCGGGATGGCGGAAAGCGCCAGCCCTTTTTCCAGCGGCAGCGTCAGCAGGTTCACCTTGTGCACGTGCGGTGCCAGCAGAACCAGCATCACAACCAAAAACAAAATTTTGGCGCTAAACAGAAAGCGGTTAAACAGATCGACCAGCGACGTGCCCGCGCACACCACGCCGCCGCCGATGAGCGCGAAGAATATAGCCCCCGTCGCCGGCGTAATATCTGAACCAAACCAGTCGTTGACGCTGGAGGCAATCAGCTCCCCGGCTCCGCTGATATAGGCCGCCGTCAGCGCGTACATCAGGAACATCATGCTAAAGCCCGTGATCCACTGGCCGTAACGCCCCAGGTAGCGGGCGGCAAGAGAGCCCAGCCCTGTATCCGCCGGGACATGCTGGTAAACCTCCAGCAGCAGAAGCGCGGTATAGCACATCAGCGCCCAGAGCAGGCCAAGCAGCAGCAGCGTCACGCCAAATCCGACGCCTGCGGCTGCCAGCGGCATTGCCAGCATTCCTGCGCCAATCGTCGTTCCCGCGACGATAAAAATACTTCCCAGAGTTCTGTTTTTCACGCTTTCCTCTACAACGACTCGTAATCGCGACCAAATCTGCGGCGCAGAGTAAGGGAAAAGCGTTATCTCGTCAAATCACCGTTACAGGCTGTGTAATCATAAGTTTACAAAAATTCGGGGCGAGAAGGATTAAGGGCCAGCGCACATTTCCCTTCAGGCGAAGGATTAATGCGTTTATTCAGAGGGCAAAAGGGAGGAGAGATTTATTAGGAAATGCAATTAAAACGGTGCTGAAAAATCAGCACCGCTTGAAGATTAATTTTGCGTATCGAGGGTCGCCAGCTCTTTATCAATAAAGTAAAGGCCTTCACCTGATTTACCGGCCAGAGACAGTTTATCCAGCACCGATTTAAACAGCTTCTCTTCTTCATGTTGCTCGGCAACATACCACTGCAGGAAATTAAAGGTCGGATAATCCTGGCCAATCATGGCGGCGTGCACCAGTTCGTTAATTTTCTGAGTAATGAGCTGCTCGTGCTCGTAGGTGGCGCGGAACAGTTCATCCAGAGAACCGTATTCGGCAACCGGAGAGGCGACAGGATCGATGCGCGGCAGGCTGCCCGTATCCGTCAGATAATCAAAGAGACGCTGCATGTGGGTCATCTCTTCCTGGGCGTGGCGGCGCAGAAACGCAGCCGCGCCTTCAAAGCTGTGATAGCTGCACCAGGCGCTCATCTGCTGGTAAAGCAAGGATGAAAAAAGCTCAAGGTTCATTTGAGCATTGAGCTTGTCGATCATTTCAGTTTTCAGCATGGTGAAGCTCCGGTTTATTATTTCTGGTTCACGATGAGCGACACTATAATTTGTTATTTAATTATTTGCAAAACGTAAAATAAATATTTGTTTATTTAAAAATACGAATGGGAATAAAACGCATTGGCGATTTTTATATTAATTAATGAGAATTATTTTTGTTCGTAATTAAATATACTGCCAGCCATGGCTGGCAGTGGTGATTAATACCAGGGATTATTTGCATTAGGGGTAACGGCGTAGCCCATGCATTTATACTGAATGGTAACCGTCTCGTTCAGGCACAGCGAGCCGCTGATGAGGGTGCAGGTTTTGATGGGCTGACCATACGCCGATGCGGTGGCATATCCCATGCTCTGACAGGCTTTTTCCGCCGTACCGTTATTCACATACGCATCCGAGTGGGCATTCTGCAGCATCGCCTGACCGTAGTTGAGGCGGACAATGCCGTTTGGGGCATCCAGGCTGCTGACTTCCGCCTGACGATTTATGCTACATCCTGCAAGCAGCAGGATCGTGCCGACGACCAATACTCTTTTCATGGTTCACTCTACGTGAATGGAAACAGGTATCGTACCCGTATACGTCTGACGCAATGGCTGGAATAGCCGAACGATCTGCCCTTTCTCTTTGTAACGAGCCAAATCATGAATTCATACCGGCCCGGGCTGCCCGCCGCGCAAACGCATCGGTGATAACAGCGCTTTTTAACTTTGCAGAAGGCAATCTCGAACAAACGTGAAATTGTGAGCGCATCTTTGTTTTTTAAAACAAGTTTTCAGTTAATTTGAAAGCATGTTTGTTTGATAGTAAGGTTAATGCGAAAAGGTATCCATGGCGGGAGTTCCCGCAACGCATTCAGGAGAGACAAGATGAAAATTGCACTGATGATGGAAAACAGCCAGGCCGCTAAAAACCCTGTCATACTCAACGAGTTAAAATCAGTAGCCGACGAGAAAGGGTTCCCGGTCTATAACGTTGGCATGAGTGATGAAAACGATCACCATCTTACCTACATTCATCTGGGCATTATGGCGAGCATTTTGCTGAATGCGAAAGCCGTTGATTTTGTGGTGACGGGCTGCGGTACCGGCCAGGGCGCGCTGATGTCGCTGAACATTCATCCTGGCGTGATCTGCGGCTACTGCATCGACCCTGCTGATGCGTTCCTGTTTTCACAAATCAACAACGGCAACGCGCTGTCTCTGCCGTTTGCAAAAGGCTTTGGCTGGGGAGCTGAGCTTAACGTTCGCTTTATCTTCGAAAAAGCGTTCACCGGACGCAAGGGTGAAGGCTATCCGCCAGAGCGTAAAGAACCGCAGGTGCGTAACGCCGGCATTCTGAATCAGGTGAAAGCCGCCGTGGTAAAAGAGAACTACCTCGACACCCTGCGCGCCATCGATCCTGAGCTGGTGAAAACGGCCGTTTCGGGCCAGCGCTTCCAGCAGTGCTTCTTTGAAAACTGCCAGGACAAAGAGATCGAAGCCTTTGTTCGCGGCATCGTTGGCTGAGAATAACGCGCCGGGCGGCACCGCGCCCGCCCGGCCTGTTCACCTATTTTTTCGCCGAAACTGCGCTACCGGCATCTTTCGTCAGCCGCAGCGTGTCAAACATCCCCACCAGGCAAATTAGCGCGATCGCCACGAAGGCCAGCCGGAAGCTCATTCCTGGAACAGACGTAAGCCCCAGGCTCCCGCTGACTTGTTCACCGATGCGAATGCCGATTGCCCCCAGCGTGATCCCCAGCCCAACGGCAAGCTGCGTGGCGGTTGAAAAGAGCGTATTGGCATAGCTCATCTGTTCAGAAGGCACATCGGCAAAAGCGAGGGTGCTCACCGCAGTAAACTGAATTGAACGGAAGACGCCGCCAAGATAGAGGATAAGCATAATCAGCCACGCGGGCGTGTCCGGCGTGAGAAACGCGCAGGCCAGTAGTGAAAGAACGTTAAGCGTGCCGTTGATCAGCAATAGCCGCCTGAAGCCGAGACCACGAATGAGCGGCGTAGTGGCAGGTTTAATGGTCAGGTTGCCAACGAAAACGGCCAGGACCAGCAGGCCTGAATGAAAGGCATCCATACCAAATCCAACCTGAAACATCAGCGGCAGCAGAAAGGGCACCGCGCTGATCGAGGCGCGAAACAGGGAGCCGCCGTACAGGGTGACGCGAAACGTGGCGACCCGCATGGCATCAAGGCGGATCATCGGCCATTCTGCTCGCCTGAAATGACGCAGGGCAAACGTGAGCGACACCACGCCAACGGCAAGCAGCCCAAGGGTCAATCCTGCCTGAAGATGTTGTCCTCCCATCGATTCCATCGCATACACCAGGCTCACCATCGCTACGGTTGTCGCTAAAAATCCCGGCAGGTCAAAGGGCCGACGCCCGTCCTCATGCAGATCGGGAATGATGCGCAGCGCCAGAACAATGGCAATAAGCCCCAGCGGAACGTTAATAAAGAAGATCCAGCGCCAGTCGGCGTAGCTGGTGATGAACCCGCCGAGCGGAGGGCCAATGATGGGCGCAACCAGGGCAGGCCAGGTCAGGGTGGCGATAGCGGTAATCAGCTGATGTTTTGGGGTTGTGCGCAGCACCGCCAGCCGCCCAACGGGCACCATCAGCGCGCCGCCCATCCCCTGCAGCACGCGCATGGCGACGAACTGTTCGACGGTCGTGGAAAGGCCGCAAAAAACCGAGGCCAGCGTGAAGATGGCCAGCGCCAGGGCAAATACCCTGCGCGCGCCGAAACGGTCTGCAATCCACCCGCTGGCTGGGATCAGCACCGCGAGGGTAATCAAATACGCGCTGATACCGACGTTCAAATCAACGGCCTGTACGCCGAAGCTTTTTGCCATGTCGGGCAGGGCGGTAGCAATCACCGTACCGTCCAGAAACTCCATAAAGAAAGCACCGGCAACCAGCAGCGCCGCGGGCGATAAGCCGCGGCTCTCTTTGCCAGTTATGTTTTCACTCATTTTTACGCCTGTCGTATCAAAAAAAATTATAAAAATTTACTGGAACTTATAGGGCCGTAACCTACGGAATTTACGTTAATTTTCTTAACAAAATGCGAGAACGGGTGAATTAATAAACGTGATTCACATCACAAAAGTGTTGTTTTTTGTGATGGTGGTCATATTATAGGCGTATCAACAATAACACCTGCATAACACATTACCGGAGCATCAGAATGAAACTGCGCAAAATCCTGAAAAGCATGTGGGCTAACTACTGCAACACCTTCAAAGACGTCCCACCGGGTGCGATGTTCTGATAAAAAAACCTGCTTCGGCAGGTTTTTTTATGCCTGCGAGTGACGAGAGGGAGATGAAAGGGCGCGTGTTTTGCTACTATGGCGGCCTTTGAATAAGGAGAAAGCCCATGTCACAAAACCTGAGCGCCGATCAGGAACTGGTGTCTGACGTCGTCGCATGCCAGTTGGTTATCAAACAAATCCTTGATGTGATTGACGTTATCGCGCCGGTCGAAGTGCGCGAAAAAATGTCTACCCAACTGAAGAATATCGATTTCACCAGCCATCCTGCTGCAGCGGATCCGGTTACGCTTCGTGCGATCCAGAAAGCCATCGCGCTGATCGAACTCAGGTTCACGCCGCAGGGTGAGTCTCACTAAAATAAACCGATGTTTTGAAATTAGAAACACATTTCTGACAAAACGTCTGAGGGCGACGGCGAACGTCGCCCCGCAAGCGTTTAGAAGAAGGTTTGTACCAGCAGATAGCTCGCCGCGCAGGCGCAGCTTACGCCGATCAGCCCTGGCAGGATAAAGCTGTGGTTGATGATGAATTTCCCAATCCGCGTTGTGCCGGAACGGTCAAAGCCGATGCAGGCTAAATCGCTTGGGTAGGTCGGCAACACAAAATATCCGTAAGAGGCCGGGAAGAAGGCAATCAGCATTTTCGGATCGATGCCCAGCATTAACCCCATCGGCGCAACCGCCGTTACCGCCGCCGCCTGGCTATTCACCAGCTTAGAAACCAGAAACAGCACGATAGCATAGGTCCACGGATGGCTTTTCACCACGCCTTCCAGCGCCATTTTGAGTTCGTCGAGATGGGCCTGGAAAAAGGTATCGCTCATCCACGCCACGCCGAATACCGAAAAGATGGCGACCATTCCTGCTTTAAATACCGCGCCGTTAGAAATGGCAGAGGCTTGTACCTTACAGGCCATGAGCATCACCGCGCCGGCAATAAGCATCATCATCTGGATGACAAGGTTCATCGACAGCGCCGTCATTTTGCCCTTCACCTCGAAGGCAGGGCGTAGCTCGGGCAGCGCGCCCAGCAGGGCAACCACGGCAATCCCGGCAAAGAAGATCCAGGTGGACCAGTACGCCTGCTTAGGGAAGCGCTGATTCATTAACGTTTCCGTTCCGCCGTAGATAAAATCCCGCTGTTTCGGATCTTTCAGTTTCTCCTGGAAATCCGGGTCATCGGCTAAATCCTTCCCGCGGCGCAGGCTCCATAGCGCAGCGATGGCGACGCCAAACAGCGAGGCGGGCACCGACACGGCAAGGATGTCGAGAATTCCCCACGCGTGGCCTATCCCGTGCTGCGCCCCCAGAATGGAGATCAGCGACACCACGGCAACGGAAACCGGCGAGGCGGTGATCGCCATCTGTGAGGCAATCGATGCCACGGCCATAGGGCGTTCCGGGCGTATCCCTTTTTTCAGGGCAATATCCGCAATGATGGGAAACATGGTGTACACCACGTGCCCCGTTCCGCACAGAAAGGTCAGCATCCAGGTGGTAAAAGGGGCGAGAAGGGTAATGTGCTGGGGATGCTTTCGCAAAAGGCGTTCGGCAAACTGCATCATGACGTTCAGACCCCCCGCCGTTTGCAGGGTCGCCGCACAGCCGATAACGGCCAGAATGGTCAGCATCACGTCCACCGGCGGTTTGCCGGGCTGCAAACCGAAGACAAAGCTTAAAACGAACAGGCCGATGCCGCTTATCAGCCCGAGCCCCATCCCGCCAAACCGTGTTCCTACCAGCAGACAGGCAATAATGACAATAAACTCAATGGTGATCATGATGCTCCCTCGTCAATGAAGATGTAATGAAATAAATCATCACATGTTGTAAGGGTATTCGTTGGGAGCAAGATCTGATTTGTTAAATGTCAGCAAAAGCAGTGAGTTGATAACGAGAAGGGAACCTGCTCCGCGCCGGAGCAGGTGAAAGCGCTTAGTGGTGCTGAACCGTCACGATCTCGAGCAGATGGCGGTCTGTCTGTTCAGGGCATAAGCCGGCCTGCTTTGCGTTGCGGATTTCATCTGCAAGCGTTTTCAGCAGTGTGCCGTCCTGCTGTTGCTCTTTATCCATCTCGCGCAGGAATCTCAGGGTGATGCTGTCATGTTGGGCTTTGGCTTCATCGGCAAGTTTGTTCAGCGTGCTGCAGCGCTGTTCATACTCTTCAAGCGTACGCTGGAACAGCTCTTCCAGTGAAGAATAATCATCGTCGATGGTTTCCAGGGCCTTAACGGTAGGGTTAGCACCGGCAGCTTTCATAAAGTTAAATACCCGCATCATATGCGTGACGTTACTTTGTGCCTGGGTACGGAAGAACGTTGCGGTGCCATTAAGACTCTTTTCGGAACACCAGGCGCTCAGGTGCAGATGTAAATTGGAGGCATAGAACTCGAGGTTCAGCTGGGCATTCAGTTTTTGCATCATTGTTTGGGTAGTCATACTCATATCCTTATTGACTGGCGGACGCGAAATCCGCATCTAAACCTGACCCGGCAGGTACATACAGTGGAGGCAGAAAGACGTCTCTGCGCTGATTAAAACTGACCGAATATTCACTTCCTGTGTTCGATATAAATAAGCATACCCTTGTATTAGATCTAAGAAAACTCTTAATTAGGCTGTGTTTACGATAGATTACAAAATTTAATATAGTCCAGAAATTCGTACAGATAGATATAAAATGAATATTTTTAAAGCCTTGATAATTAAGGGTTAAAGTAGCGTGGATGTTGCTATTTTCATATTTGAAATTGCATTGCGACATAATATTCTGCGAATAAGTAAAATCCGTACGCAATATTTAAAATATATCCTGCAGAACAAAAATTGCGCTGTATCAATTTCCACAAAAAATGACGGGAATGTGATCCTGGTGGAAGATTGTTTTTCTTATCTCTGTGAAAATGAAACGATGTTTTATTATGTAACTTTCATTGAGGTTTACGATGGCAAAAGTAGCGGTGCTGCTGGCACCAGGTTTTGAAGAGGCGGAAGCTATAATCACGATTGATATCCTGCGTCGCTTGCACATTGAAGTCGAAACGCTGGCCTGCGCGGAATCGCGTGCGGTAGTGAGTTACCATAACATCCCAATGGTGGCGGATAGCACCTTATCCGAGCGTATCGATACGCTCTACGACGCGGTGGTGTTACCGGGCGGCCCGCAGGGCAGCGTCAATCTGGCAGCCAGCCGGGAGGTGATTCGTTTCGTTACCGCGCACGATGAGAGCGGGAAGCTGATCTGCCCGATCTGTTCGGCAGCAGCGCGCGTTCTGGGTGGGAACGATCTGCTCAAGGGACGCCGTTACGTCTGCTCCGGTGAGCTATGGGAGACGGTCAAAGACGGCGAACATGTGGATGCGCCCGTCGTTGAAGATCAAAACCTCATCAGCGGCAAAGGGCTCGGACACGCCTTTGACTTTGCCCTGACGATTTCTGCCCGACTCCTGGGGGACGACGCGCCGGTCCGCGACCACGCCGATCATATCTACTATCGCTGGTAATTTTCCCGCCGGACGCTATGCCGTCCGGCCATCAGGGACTTCTTAGCTAATCTTATGGACTATTCTGCTTAATCCCTGTTCATTTGTCCGACAATTCCACGCTTTTTTATGTCATTTTCCGCTGAATTTATGTACGCAATTACTGTAATTCTGCGGTGTGATGCCGCTCTCTTATGGATGATTAATTTCCCGCTAAAACTATCACCAGCACTAACGCTTATGACGAGGTAAGCGCTAATGCCTTGTTTTAAGTCCGATAAAAATAGAAGCACGCAAATATTCCCTACAGAAAAGAATGCTAAAGCTGGAGTTAACCATGCACAAATTTACTAAAGCGCTGGCGGCCATCGGCCTGGCTGCCGTTATGTCACAATCCGCTATCGCTGAAAATTTAAAACTCGGTTTTTTGGTTAAGCAGCCTGAAGAACCCTGGTTCCAGACCGAATGGAAATTCGCCGATAAGGCCGGGAAAGATTTAGGTTTTGAAGTCATTAAAATTGCCGTACCGGACGGCGAAAAAACGCTGAACGCCATCGACAGCCTGGCGGCCAGCGGCGCGAAAGGCTTTGTTATCTGCACGCCCGATCCCAAGCTGGGCTCAGCCATCGCCGCGAAGGCGCGCGGCTACGACATGAAGGTCATCGCCGTTGACGATCAGTTCGTCAACGCCAAAGGCAAACCGATGGACAGCGTGCCGCTGGTCATGATGGCGGCGACCAAAATCGGCGAGCGTCAGGGGCAGGAACTGTATAAAGAGATGCAAAAACGCGGGTGGGATGTCAAAGAAACCGGCGTGATGGCCATTACCGCCGATGAGCTGGATACCGCCCGCCGTCGCACCTCTGGTTCAATGGACGCCCTGAAAGCAGCGGGCTTCCCGGAGAAACAAATCTACAAGGTGCCAACTAAATCTAACGACATTCCGGGTGCATTCGATGCGGCAAACTCCATGCTGGTGCAGCATCCCGAGGTGAAGCACTGGCTGGTGGTCGGCATGAACGACAACACCGTGCTGGGCGGCGTGCGCGCAACCGAAGGGCAGGGCTTTAAGGCGCCTGACGTTATCGGCATCGGCATCAACGGCGTGGACGCGGTGAGCGAACTGTCTAAAGCCCAGGCGACGGGGTTCTACGGCTCGCTGCTGCCAAGCCCGGACGTCCACGGCTATAAATCCAGCGAGATGCTGTACAACTGGGTCACCAAGGGCGCTGAGCCACCAAAATTCACCGAAGTGACCGACGTGGTGCTGATCACCCGCGACAACTTCAAAGAGGAGCTGGCGAAAAAAGGGCTGGGCGGTAAGTAATACGCTGTGATTGTGCCCCTCACGCACCGTGGGGGGCCAGACGTACACACTACAGGAATCACGGAGACGTTATGCAACAGTCTGATCCGTATCTCTCTTTTCGCGGCATCGGGAAAACGTTCCCCGGCGTGAACGCGTTGACCGATATCAGCTTCGACTGCTATGCCGGTCAGGTTCACGCCCTGATGGGGGAGAACGGCGCGGGGAAATCCACGCTGTTAAAAATCCTCAGCGGCTTCTACACGCCGACGACCGGCACGCTGGCCATTCGCGGCGAAGAGGTCGCGTTTTCCGATACGACCGCGGCGCTGAACGCCGGGGTCGCCATTATCTATCAGGAACTGCACCTGATCCCTGAGATGACCGTGGCGGAAAACATCTATCTGGGCCAGCTCCCCCAAAAAAGCGGCATTGTTAACCGTTCGCTCCTTAACTACGAGGCGGGGCTGCAGCTAAAGCACCTGGGCCTGGATGTCGATCCCCAGACGCCGCTGAAATATCTCTCCATCGGCCAGTGGCAGATGGTGGAAATTGCCAAGGCGCTGGCGCGCAATGCCAGAATTATTGCCTTCGACGAGCCGACCAGCTCGCTTTCTGCGCGTGAAATCGAAAACCTGTTCCGCGTGATCCGCGAGCTGCGTAAAGAAGGCCGCACTATTTTGTACGTGTCGCACCGCATGGAGGAAATCTTCGCCTTAAGCGATGCCATCACCGTCTTTAAGGACGGACGCTACGTGCGCACCTTTAGCGATATGCAGCAGGTGAATCATGACCAGCTTGTCCAGGCGATGGTGGGCCGCGACCTCGGGGATATCTACCACTGGCAAACGCGGGAGTACGGACCCGAGCGCCTGCGGCTGGACAACGTGAAGGCGCCGGGCGTGCGAACGCCGATTTCGCTCTCGGTGCGCAGCGGCGAAATCGTCGGGCTGTTTGGCCTGGTCGGGGCGGGGCGGAGCGAGCTGATGAAAGGCCTGTTTGGCGGCACCCGTATCACACAGGGGCAGGTCTCGATCGACGGTCAAAAGGTGAATATTCAGAAGCCCGCGCATGCCATCAACGCGGGCATGATGCTCTGTCCGGAAGACCGCAAGGCCGAGGGCATCATTCCGGTGCACTCGGTGCGCGACAACATCAATATTTCCGCCAGGCGTAAGTACATTCGCGCGGGCTGCCTGATCAACGACGGCTGGGAGTCGAGCAATGCTGACCACCACATTCGTTCGCTGAACATCAAAACGCCGGGCGCGGAGCAGCTGATCATGAATCTTTCCGGCGGCAATCAGCAGAAGGCCATTCTGGGTCGCTGGCTATCGGAGGATATGAAGGTCATTCTCCTGGATGAACCGACGCGCGGCATCGACGTTGGGGCAAAACACGAGATTTATAACGTGATTTATGAACTGGCAAAACGCGGCGTGGCGGTGCTGTTCGCCTCCAGCGATCTGCCCGAGGTGCTCGGCGTTGCCGACCGTATCGTCGTGATGCGTGAAGGTGAAATTGCCGGTGAATTGCTGCATGAACAGGCGAATGAACAACAGGCGTTGAGTCTCGCCATGCCTAAAGTTAGCCAGGCTGTCGCCTGAGTAAAGGAGTCAATGATGTCCTCTGTTACTACATCCGGAGCGCCGAAGTCGGCTTTCAGCTTTGGCCGCATCTGGGACCAGTACGGTATGCTGGTGGTCTTTGCCGCGCTGTTCCTTGCCTGCGCGATCTTTGTGCCTAACTTCGCCACCTTTATCAACATGAAAGGGCTGGGGCTGGCGATCTCCATGTCCGGCATGGTTGCCTGCGGCATGTTGTTCTGCCTCGCCTCCGGTGACTTTGACCTGTCGGTGGCGTCCGTCATTGCCTGTGCGGGCGTTACCACGGCGGTGGTGATAAACATGACCGAAAGCCTGTGGATCGGCGTTTTTGCCGGCCTGCTGCTTGGGGTGCTCAGCGGCCTGGTGAACGGATTTGTGATTGCGCGTCTTAAAATTAACGCCCTGATCACCACCCTTGCCACCATGCAGATTGTGCGCGGCCTGGCCTACATCATCTCTGATGGTAAAGCGGTCGGCATCGAAGATGAGCGTTTCTTCACCCTGGGCTACGCTAACTGGCTGGGGCTGCCTGCACCTATCTGGCTGACGGTGGCGTGCCTGATCCTGTTCGGCTTCCTGCTCAATCGCACCACGTTTGGCCGTAATACGCTGGCGATTGGCGGTAATGAAGAAGCGGCACGTCTGGCGGGTGTTCCGGTGGTGCGCACCAAGATCATCATCTTCGTGCTCTCCGGGCTGGTCTCCGCAGCAGCAGGGATTATTCTGGCGTCGCGTATGACCAGCGGTCAGCCGATGACCTCCATCGGCTATGAGCTGATTGTTATCTCAGCCTGCGTTTTAGGGGGGGTCTCCCTCAAGGGCGGCATCGGAAAAATCTCATATGTGGTGGCCGGGATACTGATTCTGGGGACCGTGGAGAACGCCATGAACCTGCTGAATATTTCGCCATTCTCGCAGTACGTGGTGCGTGGTCTGATCCTGCTGGCAGCCGTGATTTTCGACCGTTACAAGCAAAAAGCGAAGCGCACCGTTTAACGTTCACTCCGCTTTTATTATGCTCAACTATTAACCTTAGTTGACCCTCCGACCGCCTCGCCAGTTTTGCTGGCGGGGCGGTTGTCAAATGGCGAGCACCGTCACACTGTCTATACTTACATGGCTGTTAAATCACTGTAAGGAGGAAAAGGGTGGCTGACTTGTTAACCGCACCGCCTGTATTGCCCGGAAAATATGCTTACTTTTTTGACCTCGACGGAACGCTCGCCGGGATCCAACCGCATCCTGACGACGTGGTTGTGCCGGATACGGTATTAGAGCATTTGCAACAGCTCTCACGGCTAAACGAGGGCGCATTGGCATTGATTTCAGGGCGCTCAATGGCCGAGCTGGACGTACTGGCCAGTCCTTACCACTTTCCGCTGGCGGGAGTACACGGAGCGGAGCGCCGCGATATCCATGATCAACTGCACGTTGTCTCACTCCCCGACGCGTTAATCCAGACGCTGCAGCGGCAGCTCGCCTCGGCGCTGGAAGCGCTGCCCGGTACCGAGCTGGAGTCGAAAAGCATGGCCTTTGCCCTGCACTATCGCCAGGCACCCCATCATGAAGCGGCGATCTTTGCCATTGCCCGAAACGTGGCCGAGGCCCATCCACAGCTCGCCCTGCAGCCGGGGAAATGCGTCGTTGAGATAAAACCTGAAGGGATTAATAAAGGCGCAGCTATTGCGGCGTTCATGGCTGAAACGCCATTCAAAGGGCGGACGCCCGTATTTTTTGGGGATGACCTGACCGACGAGGCCGGGTTTGCCGTGGTAAATAAGGCCGGCGGAATATCTGTCAAAGTCGGCCCCGGAGAAACGATTGCCAACTGGCGGCTGGAAAGCGTGGCCAGCGTTTGGCAGTGGATTACTGACGTCGCTAACCAGCAACAACAACAAATAGCGCAACACAACGGGAGAAATCATTATGGGTCGCTTAGTCGTCGTCTCTAACCGCATTGCACCGCCGGATGACAAAAAAGCCAGCGCAGGTGGCCTGGCGGTAGGGGTATTAGGTGCCTTAAAAGCCGCTGGCGGGCTCTGGTTTGGCTGGAGCGGGGAAATCAGCAACGAAGACGCGCCGCTGTCTAAAGTGTCGCGCGGCAATATTACGTGGGCCTCTTTCGCCCTGAACGAGCAGGACTACAACGAGTATTACTCCGAGTTCTCCAACGCCGTGCTGTGGCCAGCCTTCCATTACCGCCTGGACCTGGTGAAATTCCAGCGTGAATCTTATGAAGGCTATTCGCGCGTCAACGCGCTGCTGGCGGATAAACTGCTGCCGTTAATCGAGGAAGACGATATTTTATGGATCCACGATTACCACCTGCTGCCGTTCGCCAGAGAGCTGCGTAAGAGAGGGGTAAACAATCGGATCGGCTTCTTCCTGCATATTCCTTTCCCGACGCCGGAAATTTTCAACGCGCTGCCGCCGCATGAAGAGCTGCTGGAAGCGCTGTGCGATTATGACTTACTGGGCTTCCAGACTGAAAACGATCGTCAGGCTTTCCTCGAGTCGGTGTCAGGCAAAACGCGACTGATCAGCAAAGGCAGTAAAGCGCACACCGCGTGGGGCAAGGCTTTCCACACCGAGGTCTATCCTATTGGGATTGAACCGGAAGAGATTGCCGAACAGGCCTCCGGGCCGCTGCCGCCCAAGCTGGCGCAGCTGAAGAATGAACTCAAGCACGTAAAAAACATCTTCTCCGTTGAGCGCCTGGATTACTCCAAGGGGCTACCGGAGCGATTCCTGGCCTACGAAACGCTGCTGGATAAATACCCGGAACATCACGGCAAAATTCGCTACACGCAGATTGCCCCCACGTCGCGCGGTGAAGTTCAGGCGTATCAGGACATTCGCCACCAGCTGGAGACGGAAGCCGGTCGAATTAACGGTCGCTACGGTCAGCTCGGCTGGACGCCGCTCTTTTATCTCAATCAGCATTTTGAACGTAAGATCCTGATGAAGGTCTTTCGCTATGCGGACGTGGGCCTGGTCACGCCGCTGCGCGACGGGATGAATCTGGTCGCCAAGGAGTATGTGGCCGCGCAGGACCCTGCCGATCCCGGCGTGCTGGTGCTGTCGCAGTTTGCGGGTGCGGCAAATGAACTAACCTCAGCGCTCATCGTCAACCCGTACGATCGCGATGACGTTGCCAATGCGCTTAACCGTGCGCTGACGATGCCTCTGACCGAGCGTATTTCCCGCCATGCGGAGATGATGGAAACGATCCGCGACAACGACATCGACCGCTGGCAGGCGCGCTTCATTCGCGATTTACGTCAAATCACGGCGAAAAGTGATGAGGGCGATCTGCAAAAAAAGATCGCGACATTTCCTAAATTAGCCTGATATTACTCTGGGGGTATTAATTACCCCCAAGAGGTACTAACAGCACGTCCACCAGGCTTGAGGCGACAATCGATTTTGCTGAACAGGCTGCGCGTGAAAAAAAGCTCTGGTTATGATTCCCGCATATTACCAAATCAATATTCTCTTTACGGCAGATGCTAAGAATATGGTCGTTTAATTCCCCCGTAGCAATGATGGTCCGATAAACAGGGTATTCCGCCCTGTCGGCCAGCTCCCGCAGAAACTGCTGCGTTTCTTCCTGCAAAACGTCGCGAATATCTTCCAGCATCGGGGAGGCCAGCTGATTGTACATCTCGGGTTCTGCCGCCAGGGTGATCAGGCTAATGCGGGCGTTGTGCGGTCTGGCAATGGACACCGCGCGCGCCACGAGCTGATGGCTTTCCGGTGAAACAGCAACAGAAACAAGAAGATGGGAGTAACTCATCACGTGCTCCTTGGTTATCTGAAAACAGGTCTTTAGCGAGCTTTACCGCGATTCTACGCCTTCTGCAAGAGGGGAATACGACATAAGTGTGAACCTTATCATAATTATTCATTAATTATTCTTATAGGAAGAATAACGGCAAAAACTTCCTAAATGAAAAAAATTAACAACTTAACGTAAATCACACATTTTCACTTCTGTACTCTTTGATCGTTTTAACCAGTTATAAACACATCTTGAATGATCACGCTCTGAAATGATTTTTATCCGCTTTTGCCATAACTTCATGTTTTTAATAGGTAATGAAATTGTAACCTGAAGATTCACTTGATGTAAGAAAGTGCTATCAACAGGTTGAAGATGAAAACCGGCGGATCCCCGGCGTCAGTTCATGCTTCTGCATGAGTATTCGTCCATTAAGAATATAAAATAGTCCCGAATGGTCAAAATTTAACCAAATTACAAGTCACACTGATGGATTTATGGGGATTATTCGCCTAAATTATGTGACGTGGATCACATTTTTTTTAAATTTGAGGGGGGTTGCATTGTATGTGTCAAAACTGACGAGTAGAGTTTGCGTCGAATTAGGAAAAATCTTAGTTATTTGTAAGAAATGATAAAACGTGTAAGAAACGCACCTGCGTTTCACGGTTGCGCGTTTTGCTGAATACAAACCTAAATTCAACTATGCATTTGGCCTTTTCTTTTTTATACCGGGTGATTTCCCGGCGACATCACGGGGTGCGGTCTTTCCGCATAAAAATAATAGTTGGTTATTCGGGATGGGAAAAATGCATACTTCCGAGTTGCTAAAACATATTTATGACATCAATTTGTCATATTTACTTCTCGCGCAACGTTTGATTAGTCAGGACAAACCGTCCGCGATGTTTCGTCTGGGTATAAGCGAAGAGATGGCAACCATGCTGGGTGGGTTAACCCTTCCTCAAATGGTTAAACTGGCCGAAACGAACCAGCTGGTTTGTCAGTTCCGCTTTGACGATTCGCAAACCATCACGCGTCTTACGCAGGAATCTCGCGTTGACGATCTCCAGCAGATCCACACCGGCATCCTGCTCTCCACCCGCTTGCTCAGCGAAATCAGCCAGCCTGATGACGTCGCCCGTAAGAAAAGGGCATAAACATGAGTGAAAAAAGCATTGTTCAGGAAGCGCGTGACATACAGCTGGCAATGGAACTGATTACGCTGGGTGCTCGTTTACAAATGTTGGAAAGCGAGACTCAGCTTAGCCGCGGTCGTCTCATCAAGCTGTATAAAGAGTTGCGCGGCAGCCCGCCTCCAAAAGGGATGCTGCCATTTTCAACCGACTGGTTCATGACCTGGGAACAGAATATTCACGCGTCGATGTTCTGTAACGCCTGGCAGTACCTGCTGAAAACAGGCTTGTGCAGCGGCGTCGATGCCGTGATTAAAGCCTATAAACTTTACCTTGAACAATGCCCACAGCAGGAAGATGGCCCCCTGCTGGCGCTGACCCGCGCATGGACGCTGGTGCGTTTTGTTGAGAGCGGAATGCTTCAACTGTCACGCTGCAACAGCTGTGACGGCAATTTTATTACGCATGCTCATCAGCCTGCTGGCAGCTTCGCCTGTAGTTTATGCCAGCCTCCATCCCGCGCCGTAAAAAGACGTAAACTTTCCCGGGATGCTGCCGATATTATTCCACAACTGCTGGATGAACAGATCGAACACGCTGTTTAACCCGAACCTGTGGGCAAGATTCCAGCAGCGGTAAGCGATTACCGCTGCTTTTTTTTACCCCGCGTTCAGGTTACGCGCTCGAAATGAACGTCCTGCCATAGTCACTAGCGGAAGGATGATGTCGTGCTTATCTTATTAGGTTACCTGGTAGTTCTCGGTACAGTTTTCGGCGGTTACATGATGACCGGCGGGCACCTTGGAGCACTCTATCAACCGGCTGAACTTATTATCATCGGCGGCGCAGGGGTAGGGGCTTTTATCGTTGGCAACAACGGCAAATCGATCAAGGGCACGCTGAAAGCGATTCCGCTGCTGTTTCGTCGCTCGAAATACACCAAAAGCATGTATATGGATCTGCTGGCGCTGCTCTATCGCCTGATGGCGAAGTCGCGCCAGCAGGGGATGTTCTCCCTTGAACGCGATATTGAAAACCCGAAAGAGAGCGAAATTTTTGCCAGCTACCCGCGCATTCTGGCTGACGCAATGATGCTCGATTTCATCGTGGATTACCTGCGCCTCATCATCAGCGGCAACATGAACACCTTCGAAATCGAAGCGCTGATGGACGAGGAGATCGAAACCCACGAAAGCGAATCTGAAGTGCCGGCCAACAGCCTCGCGCTGGTGGGCGACTCGCTGCCTGCTTTTGGTATCGTTGCGGCGGTAATGGGGGTAGTTCACGCCCTGGCCTCGGCGGACCGTCCGGCGGCGGAGCTGGGCGCGCTGATTGCGCACGCGATGGTCGGTACCTTCCTCGGCATTTTGCTGGCGTACGGATTTATCTCTCCGCTGGCAAGCGTTCTGCGCCAGAAGAGCGCCGAAACCACCAAGATGATGCAGTGCGTGAAGATCACGCTGCTCTCGAACCTTAACGGTTACGCTCCGCCGATCGCCGTGGAGTTCGGTCGTAAAACGCTCTATTCCAGCGAGCGTCCGTCGTTTATCGAGCTTGAAGAACACGTGCGTGCGGTGAAAAACCCAAACCAACAGACGACAACTGAGGACGCATGAAAAACCAGTCCCATCCGATCGTCATTGTAAAAAAGCGCAAGCACAAGGGGCACGGGCACGGTTCGCACGGCTCCTGGAAAATTGCCTACGCCGATTTTATGACCGCAATGATGGCGTTCTTTCTGGTGATGTGGCTTATCTCTATCTCCAGCCCGAAAGAGCTTATTCAGATTGCCGAATATTTCCGGACTCCGCTGGCGACGGCGGTGTCCGGTGGACCCCGCATTTCTAACAGCGACAGCCCGATCCCCGGCGGCGGCGATGATTACACCCAGCAGAAGGGTGAGGTGAAGAAAGAGCCAAACATCGACGAGCTCAAAAAGCGGATGGAGCAGGCGCGTCTGAAAAAGCTGCGCGGCGATCTGGATCAGCTGATAGAAGCCGATCCAAAACTGCGCGCGCTGCGCCCGCATCTGAAGATCGATCTGGTGCAGGAAGGCCTGCGCATCCAGATTATTGATAGCCAGAACCGCCCGATGTTCAAAACCGGGAGCGCGGAAGTGGAGCCCTACATGCGCGACATTTTACGCGCCATCGCCCCGGTGCTGAACGGTATTCCAAACCGCGTCAGCCTGTCAGGACACACGGATGATTTCCCGTATGCCAGCGGCGAGAAGGGATACAGCAACTGGGAGCTTTCTGCCGATCGTGCCAACGCCTCGCGTCGCGAGCTGGTGGCGGGTGGGCTTGATGATGGCAAGGTACTGCGCGTGGTCGGCATGGCAGCAACCATGCGCCTCACCGACCGCGGGCCGGATGACGCCATCAACCGTCGTATCAGTCTTTTAGTGCTGAACCAGCAGGCGGAGCAGGCCATCCTGCATGAAAACGCCGAAAGTCAGAATGAGTCACTGGACGATTTAAAACAGCCTGGGGCCGTTCCTTCGGCTGCCGTTCCAACATCGCCACCAGCCAATCCGAGGTGACAGCGTGAGCATGGATATTAGCGATTTTTACCAGACATTCTTTGATGAAGCCGACGAACTGTTGGCGGATATGGAGCAACACCTGCTGGACCTGGTGCCTGAAGCACCGGATTCCGAGCAGCTTAACGCCATCTTCCGTGCGGCGCACTCGATTAAAGGCGGCGCCGGAACCTTTGGGTTTACCATTTTGCAGGAAACCACGCACCTGATGGAAAACCTGCTTGATGAAGCACGACGCGGTGAGATGCAGCTCAATACCGACATTATTAACCTGTTTTTGGAAACGAAAGATATTATGCAGGAACAGCTCGACGCCTATAAAAGCTCGGCAGAGCCTGATGCCGCCAGCTTCGAATACATCTGCAACGCGCTGCGCCAGCTCGCGCTGGAAGCCAAAGGTGAGGTCGCCGTCGCCGCAGCGCCTGCGGCAAAGCTGAGCGTTGTTGATGCGGTTGCCGCCCAGGACGCTGCGCCTGCGCAGCCTGCCAAACTGCGCGTGGTACTGTCTCGTCTGAAAGAGGGTGAAGTTAACCTGCTGGAAGAGGAGCTGGGCAATCTGGCGACATTAAGCAACGTGGTAAAAGGCCAAGACAGCCTGGCCGCGACGCTCGATGACGGTATCAGCCAGGACGATATCGTGGCGGTGCTGTGCTTTGTGATCGAAGCTGACCAAATCGCTTTTGAAACCGAAACGGCGTCCGCTGAGGTTCCTGCTGAAGCGGAAGAAGTCGCCGTTGCGGTTGTTCCCGCCGCCCCAGCGCTGAAAGCCGTACCAAAAGAATCGGCCGCGCCAGCCCGTGGTGAAAAACCTGCCGCACGCTCCAGCGAATCCACCAGCATCCGCGTGGCGGTTGAGAAGGTGGATCAGCTGATTAACCTTGTCGGTGAGCTTGTCATCACCCAGTCAATGCTCGCACAGCGTTCTAACGAACTGGACCCGGTAACCCACGGCGATCTCATCACCAGCATGGGTCAGTTACAACGTAACGCCCGCGATCTGCAGGAATCGGTGATGTCCATCCGCATGATGCCGATGGAATATGTCTTCAGCCGCTTCCCGCGCCTGGTGCGCGATCTCGCCGGCAAGCTGAATAAGCAGATCGAGCTGACGCTGATGGGCAGCTCTACCGAACTGGATAAAAGCCTGATTGAACGCATCATCGATCCGTTAACGCACCTGGTGCGTAACAGCCTCGATCACGGCATCGAGCTGCCTGAAAACCGCGTGGCGGCAGGAAAATCCCCGGTTGGAAACCTGATTCTGTCGGCGGAACACCAGGGCGGAAACATCTGTATTGAAGTGACCGACGACGGTGCGGGCCTTAACCGCGAGCGTATCCTGGCGAAGGCGATTTCGCAGGGCATGGCGGTTAACGAAAACATGACCGACGAAGAAGTGGGCATGCTGATCTTTGCGCCGGGCTTCTCCACCGCCGAGCAGGTCACGGACGTTTCCGGACGCGGCGTGGGCATGGACGTGGTGAAACGTAACATCCAGGAGATGGGCGGCCACGTTGAGATCCAGTCTAAACAGGGTTCAGGCACAACCATTCGCATCCTGCTGCCGCTGACGCTGGCGATCCTGGACGGCATGTCCGTGAAGGTAGCTGATGAGGTCTTCATTCTGCCGCTGAACGCGGTAATGGAATCGCTGCAGCCGCGCGAGGAAGATCTGCATCCGCTGGCGGGCGGCGAGCGCGTGCTGGAAGTGCGCGGCGAGTATCTGCCGCTGGTAGAGCTGTGGAAAGTCTTTGAAGTCGACGGTGCGAAAACCGAAGCGACGCAGGGCATCGTGGTGATCCTGCAGAGCGCCGGTCGCCGCTATGCGCTGCTGGTCGACCAGCTCATTGGTCAGCACCAGGTGGTGGTGAAGAACCTCGAAAGCAACTACCGCAAAGTGCCGGGTATTTCTGCCGCCACCATTCTGGGTGACGGTAGCGTTGCGCTGATTGTCGATGTCTCAGCGCTTCAGGGATTAAATCGTGAACAACGTGTGGCGTACACAGCCGCCTGATTAAGTAGAAGGTAAAAACATGACCGGTATGAGTAATGTAACGAAACTGGCGGGCGAGCCATCAGGACAGGAATTCCTGGTATTCACTTTGGGCGATGAGGAGTACGGCATCGATATCCTGAAAGTGCAGGAAATTCGTGGCTACGATCAGGTGACCCGCATCGCGAACACGCCCGCGTTTATCAAAGGCGTGACCAACCTGCGCGGCGTGATTGTGCCTATCGTTGACCTGCGCGTGAAGTTCAGCCAGGGCGACGTGGAGTATAACGATAACACCGTGGTGATCGTGCTGAATCTGGGTCAGCGCGTGGTGGGTATTGTGGTTGACGGCGTATCCGACGTGCTGTCGCTGACCTCCGACCAAATCCGTCCTGCGCCAGAGTTTGCGGTCACGCTGTCGACCGAATACCTGACCGGTCTGGGCGCGCTGGGCGAGCGTATGCTGATTCTGGTGAACATCGAGAAGCTGCTGAACAGCGACGAGATGGCACTGCTGGATATCGCTGCGAATCATGTAGCGTAGGTAAATGCAAAACGGCAACCAGGTTGCCGTTTTTTGTGTTTGCTCCCTCTCCCCGTGGGAGAGGGCTGGGGTGAGGGCATCAGGCCTCACCTTTTTTTACATCCTTATGCTTCCTGATTTACCAGCGCTGATTCCGCTTCACGCGCCCCTTCATTCTGCGAGAGCATCGCCGTCGCAATACCGTTCCCCAGCACGTTAATCGCGGAACGGCCCATATCCAGGAAGTGATCGATCCCCATCAGCAGCAGAATACCGGCCACCGGAATGTTAAAGCTCGGGATGGTCGCCGCCAGCACCACCAGCGACGAGCGCGGTACGCCCGCAATCCCTTTTGACGCCAGCATCAGCGTCAGCATCAGCACCGTCACTTCGGAGAAGCTGAGGTGAATGTTGTATGCCTGGGCGATAAACATGGAGGCGAAAGAGCAGTACACCATCGAACCGACCAGGTTAAATGAATAACCAATCGGCAGGACGAAAGAGGCAATACTGCGTGAGCAGCCGAAGCGCTCCAGCTGCTCCAGCGTTTTAGGGTAGGCCGCTTCAGAGCTGCTGGTCGTAAAGGCGACCAGCACCGGATCTTTCAGCATGCTGACCAGGCGAAACACCTCTTTCTTCAGCACCATATATCCCACCGCCAGCAGCACCATACAGGTGAGGACAATCGCGACATAGTAACCGCCAATGAAGGATGCGTAGTTCAGCAGGATGCCAAGGCCCTGCGTTGCGATAACCGATGAAATGGCGGCGAAAATCGCCAATGGTGCCACGTACATCACGTATCCGGTGACTTTCAGCATGATATGGGACACGACGTCCAGCGCGGCCACCAGCGGGGCGTTGAACTTCTGACCCAGCGACGCGCCGCCGATGCCGAAGAACATCGAGAACACCACAATTTGTAGAATTTCGTTGTTCGACATCGCCCCGGCAATACTGGTTGGAATAGTGTGGGACAGGAAAGCCTTCAGCGTCATTCCGCCGACGGCCAGGCCGGTATCCACCGCCTCCGTGGGGATCGTCAGGTTAAGGCCGCTGCCCGGCTGCTCCAGGGTGACAATGAACAGCCCCACCAGAATAGAGAGCACGGATGAGCTAATAAACCAGACCATCGCCTTGCCGCCTACGCGACCGATGGTGGACGTTTCGCCCATTTTCATAATGCCGACCGTGAGCGTGCTCAAGACCAATGGCGCTATCACCATTTTGATCAGCCGCAGGAAAATGTCGGTAAGCAGCGTAATGTTATCTGACCAGGCTTTGATGGCGTCCGGTGAGGCATACTCGTGAATCGCCGCCCCTGAAAGAATACCCGCCAGCATGAATATCACGATGAAGAGTGTGAGTTTGTTTGCACTTGCCACGAAAAAAGACCCTCTCTGCGCTTAAGGTTTCACCCGCGCGATACATATCAATTTTTTATTATGTCGCGGGAAATATTCGGCACATAAATTGACGGAAAGCGAGGGGGGATACAACTCCTTTTTAATTTTTATTAATTTTGTTGGATGTACCGTGACGATATATTGTGATGTCGATCACAGTATTATGGATATATCCTCACCCTGGCGCGCGTTTATTCCACCGAAAACAGATTAACTACCTGTTTATTAAGCAATATTGCTGTCAATAAGGCAAACGTCGTGTGTCTTTTGGTAAGGGTGGTTGAAGCGGTATCCATAAACTAAATTCGAAGTAACCCCCTCTGAGGATTGTTTAGCGGGGCTAACATATTGAGCGTTATCAATAAAATATGGCAAGCGAAAGGAAACATCTTCTGGAGGGTGGTCAATGAAAAGAAAACGCCTTTTGATTTGTGCTGGTACCCTGGTGATAGCGACTGCATCTTATCAGGCGCTGGCGGTAACCAGCAGCGGCACCATCGGTGCGACGCTGACGTTAACGAACGGCTGCCTGATCAACGGATCGCCAACGCAAAACGGGATTAACTTCGGGACGCTGGATTTCGGCGCGCATCCTGCAACCTTTTCCACGCTGACAACTCAGCTGACCGGCGCGAGCGGAGGGAACACGTTCACCATTCAGTGTACCACTGCCAGCTATACGGTCGCGATCACCGGCAATACTAACTCCACCGCACCGGGCACGGTTGTCGGGACGCCCGGCACGCCAGCGCGCTACCTGATTAACACCGCCAACGCGGCTCAGGGCGTGGCGTACAGCCTCTACAGCGACAGCGGGTTCAACAACATCATTGCCAACAACGCGGCGCTGCCGGTCGCTTCGACGGCGGGAGGGGTGAATAGCTACACCCTTTTCGGACGCATTACCGGGGGCGGTAACAGCGTCACGGTCGTACCGGGAACCTACACCGACACCATTAACGTCAGCGTAACTTACTAGCTCCAGCCATGAGGGCATTTTTATGTCTGCGCGAGAGCGCAGAGGGATTTGTGCAGCCTTTTTTTGCGCTGATGGTCGGGCTGATGCTAGCCCCTGAGGCCGGGGCGGTAACGTCACAGTCATTTAAAGTCAGTGCGACCATCGTGCCGGGCTGCTCGGTAACGACCGGAACCGGCGGGCTGTTTGGCACGCTGGATTTTGGCACCCATACCGGAGTCGAAAGCGCGCCCGTCAGCACCAGCTTTGTCCCCAACGGGGCGTTGTCCATCGCCTGCACGCCGGGCGTAGCGCTGAGTATGAGCATCAACGGAGGCCAAAATTACGCGTCGGTTCGACGGATGATCCGTTCCGGCGGAGCAGACGCGGTGGGGTATCGGCTCTACAGCAGCAGCTCGCTGGCCGCAAACAGCGAAATCGGGGTTAATCAGGCGATACCCATCACCTATACCAACAGTAACAACATTGCGCTGCCGCTTTTTGGCGTGGCGCTGCTGACGGGGTTCAGCCCGGCAGGTGCGTATTCAGATCAACTCACCGTGACCTTGTCATGGTGAAAAAGGGAGAGCATCGATGAAGCCATTATTCAGGCGCATTTGCCTGGCGAGTATGTTGGGGGTCGCAGCCGGTCAGGCGCACGCGGCGGCGACCATTCTGTTATGGCCCATCGATCCGTGGCTCTCGGCAGAGACCAAAGCCACGGAGTTGTGGATTCAGAATCAAGGGAACAGCGCGACGACCATGCAGGTGCGTATCGTGCGCTGGAAGCAGGAGGGAGGATACGAGCGCTACTCGGCGCAGCAGGACGTCGTCGCCAGCCCGCCGATTGTGACCATTGGCAAAGGCAGCAAGCAGCTGATCCGCCTGATTAAACAGGGCACGGTGCTGATGGGCGTTGAGCAAGCCTACCGCATCATCGTGGATGAAATTCCCCAGCCCGATGCCAAAGCCGATCCGGCTATCGGCCTCAAGCTGCAGATGCGCTACTCCATCCCGCTCTTTGTCTACGGGCAAGGCATTCCGACCATAAAAGAGGGCGCACATCACGCACTCGTTGATACTAAAAACCTGAGCTGGCGCGTTGCGCAGGAGGGCGGCCAGCCCGTGCTGGAGGTTCGCAATCAGGGCGATGTTCACGTCAGGCTCAGCCAGGTGGCGCTCGAACAGGGGGGGCAAAAGCGCACGATTGCGGAGGGGCTGCTGGGGTACGTTCTGCCGCACAGCGCGCGCAGCTGGCCTGTGCCGGCCGGCGTGCGTCAGCCAAACCAGATGAGCGCACAGATTAATGCCAGGGATACGCAATGGCAGTCGACGCCCGTCAACTGAAACCCGCGATGATGATCCTGCTCTGCGTCAGTACCAGCACCTGGGCCGAGCCCGGCGATGACAGCTTGCCGCCGCCGCCGCAGGCTCAGGCCATAAACGGCGAGGCGGTGTTTCAGCTTGCGCTGGTGCTGAACCACTATGACACCGGGCTGGTCGTCCCCGTGACGCAGCGCGATGGCGCGTACTTTATTTCCAGTGCGGATCTGCTGCGCGCCGGGCTTCCGCCCGAGCATGTGCCAACGGGGGACGTCAATTTGTCCACGCTGTTACAGGTGCGCGTGGAATACGACAGCGCCGCACAGCGTCTGATGTTGACCGTGCCCCGCGACTGGGTTTCTTCCCGCGTCACCCCTTTCAGCGGGCAAACGGCCCAAAGCAAACCCCACTACGGCAGAGGGGCACTGCTTAATTACGATCTCTACACCAACCACACCGAACATATCGGCGGTCAGGCCGCGCTCTGGCATGAGTTTCGCTATTTCAACGAGAACGGTTCGTTCTCGTCCACCGGCTATGCGCGGGAAAATTTTGCCGGAAACAACGGCCAGCAGGAGGGCTACGTGCGCTACGACACGACCCTGCTGGTGACCAACGAAGAGGATGCCACCACCTGGACCGCCGGGGACGTCATTAGCGATGCCCTGAGCTGGACCTCAAGCGTGCGTATGGGCGGGATCAGCTACGGACGCGATTTCTCCTTGCGCCCGGACCTGGTCACCTGGCCTCTGCCGGAGTTCTCGGGCGAAGCCGCCGTGCCGACCTCTGTCGATCTCTTTATCAACGGCTACCGTTCCGGCTCGACCCAGCTGCAGCCGGGGCCGTTTACGTTGACCAACCTGCCGTACATCAACGGCGCCGGGGACGCGGTGCTGGTCACCACCGACGCCCTGGGGCGGCAGGTGAGCACCACGCTGCCGTTTTACGTCACCAGCGATTTGCTGAAGGAGGGGCTGAGCGACGGGGCGGTAACGCTGGGGAGCCTGCGCCGCAATTACGGTATCAAGAATTTCGACTACGGTCCGGCTGCGGGCAGCGGATCGTACCGCTATGGGCTAACGGACTGGCTGACGCTGGAAGGCCACGCCGAGGGCGCGGAGGAGCTGGCCCTCGGCGGCGCGGGAACGGTCGTCAAGCTGGGGCGCTTTGGCGTCGTGAACTCCTCGTACAGCCACAGCCGAATGCGCGGTGACGACGGCGGACAAATCAACTGGGGATACCAGTACAGCACCAGTGAATTCAGCGTGGCGACACAGCATACCCGGCGCTCGCGGGATTTTGGCAACCTGGCCCTGTATGACCAGCCGACGGTTTACGATGAAAACGACAGGCCCATTGCCAGCTTCAGCCGCAATACGGACCAGTATTCCCTGACCTTCAACCTCGGGCAGTACGGTAACATCGGCGCGGCCTGGATTGGCGTGGAAAGTTTTGACAGCCAGAAAACCGAGCTGCTTAACCTGTCCTGGAGCCGAAACCTGTGGGGCTCCAGCAGTATTTATCTCGCGGCCAGCCGCGACCAGCAGCGCGGCGACTGGACGATGGCGCTCTCTCTGCAGGTGCCGCTGGGGGAACGCGACAGCGCCGCCGTGACCTTTGAAAATACGCCGGATTCCGGGAGCACCCAGCGCATCAACTATAACCACTCGATGCCGTCCGACGGCGGCCTGAGCTGGAACATGGCGTGGGCCAATCAGTCGCAGCGGAGCAACTACCAGCAGGGCACGCTCGGCTGGCGCAACAGCAACATTGAACTGCAGGGCGGCGGCTACGGCGAGCGGGATATGATGACCTGGTGGGGCGAGGCGATGGGCTCCATCGTGCTGATGGACGGCGAACTGTTTGCGGCGAACAAAATCAACGATGCCTTTGTGGTGATCAGCACCGACGGCCATCCGGACGTGCCCGTCAGCTATGAAAACCAGCCGGTCGGCAAAACCAACAACAACGGCTATCTGCTGGTGAGCGGCGTGTCGGCCTATTATCCGGCGAGCTACAGCATTGATACCCTGAATTTGCCTGCCGATACCCGGTTAAAAGAGACCGAGCGCCGGGTGGCGATCCGCCGCCACAGCGGCTATCTGGTTGATTTCCCCATGGAGCAGGAGCGGGTAGCCAGCGTGATCCTCCACGACGCGCAGGGGCACGCCATCCCGGTGGGAAGCCAGGTGAGACGCGCCTCGCGCAGCGCTGCGGTAGTGGGGTATGACGGCATCGCGTGGCTGGAAAATCTCAGCGACGTAAATGCGCTGGAGGTGACGACGCCAGCCGGGAAGCGCTGCAGGGTTACGCTGACCGTTGGCGCAAACCCGGAGCATAAGCTGCAAACCTTTGGCCCGCTGATTTGCCGGGAGGGCACGTGAAGCGCCTGCTGCTGGCCGTGCTGCTGCTGTTTTCTGGCGGCAGCTGGGCGGCCTGTACCGTCAGCACGGCGAATGCCTCCTTTGGCAGCGTGACGTCTTTTGCCCTCAGCGGCGCGGGGGAGGTCGAAACCACCGGCACGCTGATTGTCGCCTGTGACGCGATTTTGAACCTGCTCACCAGCGATTCGGTCACGCTTAACTTTATTTCGGCGACGGTTTCCGCCAACAGTCGGGCGACCATGAAGCGTACCGACAATGCGACCATTACCGACGCGATCCCCACCCGCCTGTGCGGGCAGTCCGGCTGCGCGGGCAGTAGCGAAGTGCAGACCACCAAAACCTATACCTGGGGCGGCAGCACGCTGTTAAATCTGATTGGCGGCAAACAGTATAATATTCCGCTCTATTTCCGCACCGTTCCAGGCCAGAACGTAATGGCGGGGCCGTATCAGGTCACGCTCAACTTCAGTATTACCTACAGCGTCTGTTCAGTGGGGGTACTCAACCTGTGCCTCTCGGGGCAACAAACCGGCACCTCCAACACCAGCATTACGGTGAACATGAACGTCACCAACGACTGCAGCACCATGACCACGCCGGACGTGAACTTTAACAGCGCGCCGCTGGTGCAAAATTTCCCCACCGTTTCGCAAGCTATCGCCGTCACCTGCACCAAAGGCAGCGCCTACACCATAGGAATAAACAATGGTGCGAATGCGCTAAACAACGTTCGCCGTATGGTCAGCGGCAGTAACTTTATGAGTTACGAAATCTATAAAGAAGCAAGCGGCAACCGCTGGGGCGGCAGCGGTACGGAGCGCTGGGCCAGCTCGGCCTCCTCGCAGCTGAGCGCCGACGGTTTATTGCGTACCTATAACTACACCGCCAAAGTCCTCACCAGCCAGGCCACGCCGCCTGCCGGAACCTATACCGACACGCTGATCGTCGACGTCGCGTTTTAACCCCGCGCTTTTCCCTTTCGCAAATGTAAAGTTCCTGTGGCCTGTGCCGATAACACCGTTAATAAATCTATGAGAAGGTGTTGTATGTTGAACCGTATCCGCGTTGTCACAATGCTCATGATGGTGCTGGTCATTTTCGCACTTCTTCAGCTTATTTCCGGTGGCCTCTTTTTCTCGTCGTTAAAACAGAACCAGGACAGCTTCGCGGCTTCGAACGACCTTCGCGTGCAGCAGAGTGAACTGACCACAACATGGGATCTGATGCTGCAAACGCGCATCAACCTGAGCCGTTCATCCGCCCGCATGATGATGGACCCGAACAATCAGCAGAGCAGCGCGAAAACGGACCTGTTGAAGAACGCCCGCGCCACCCTGGCTGACGCGGCAAAACATTACGACGCCTTCAAAAAGATTGCCCCCCAGCCCGCGATGGAGCAGGCGAGCGCCAGCATCGATGAAAAATACAACGCCTACTTTGCCGGCCTGACGGAGCTTATTCAGTTCCTTGAAGGCGGCAATATGGATGCCTATTTCGCACAGCCAACGCAGGGGATGCAAAATGCCCTCGGCGCGGCGCTGGGCGAATACGCCAGGGCCAGCAGCGATTTGTACCACTCGGCCTTTACGGAAAGCCAGAATGACTACCGCTTTGCCAAATGGCAGATGGCGATCCTCGCGCTGGCGCTGGTTATCGTGCTGATGGCCGTCTGGTACGGCATTCGCCATATCCTTCTTAACCCGCTTGGGCGCGTCATTGCGCACATCCGCGATATTGCCTCTGGGGATTTGACCAAAACCCTGACCGTGTCGGGGCGTAATGAGATCACCGAACTGGCAAACAGCGTTGACCATATGCAGCGTTCGCTGATGGATACCGTCGCCAACGTGCGAAACGGCTCGGATGCCATCTATACCGGCACCAGCGAAATCGCGATGGGTAACAACGATCTCTCTTCCCGTACCGAGCAGCAGGCTTCGGCGCTGGAAGAAACCGCCGCCAGCATGGAAGAGCTGACCGCCACCGTGAAGCAAAACGCCGATAACGCCCGCCAGGCGTCGCAGCTGGCGGAAAGCGCCTCCGAAACGGCGCAGCGCGGCGGGCGCGTGGTGGACGGTGTGGTCAAAACCATGCACGACATTGCCGACAGCTCGAAGAAGATCGCCGACATCATCAGCGTCATCGACGGTATCGCCTTCCAGACCAACATCCTGGCGCTGAACGCTGCGGTAGAAGCGGCGCGTGCCGGCGAGCAGGGGCGTGGATTCGCCGTGGTGGCCGGGGAAGTGCGCAACCTCGCCAGCCGCAGCGCCAACGCGGCGAAAGAGATCAAAGCGCTCATTGAAGACTCCGTTTCACGCGTGGATACCGGCTCGGTGCTGGTGGAAAGTGCGGGTGAAACCATGAATGACATCGTGAATGCCGTGACGCGCGTGACGGACATCATGGGTGAAATCGCTTCTGCATCGGATGAGCAGAGTCGTGGTATCGACCAGGTCGCCCTGGCGGTATCGGAAATGGATCGTGTGACGCAGCAAAACGCCGCGCTGGTGCAGGAGTCCGCCGCGGCGGCCGCTGCGCTGGAGGACCAGGCGAGCCGTCTGAAGATGGCCGTCTCGGCGTTTCGTCTTACTTCCAAACCTACAAATACGGTCAGCTCGCGTGCCTCGTACGCTGAGACAACCGCCGCGCCAGGGGCATCACGCACGCGCGCAGCGGTGACCGGACAGGATGAAAACTGGGAAACATTTTGACTGACATTTAAACCGCGGCTGCTTGCCGCTTATTGGGAGCGTGGATGTTAAATCGTATTCGTATCTCGACCACACTGTTTTTGATTCTGATCCTTTGTGGTGTGTTGCAGGTTGGCAGTAACGGGTTGTCTTTTTGGGCGTTTCGCGATGGCTATCAGAATTTGCAGGAAGTTGAGGCGAGTAATCAACAGCGCTCCGCACTGGCACAAACCCGTGCCGTGCTGTTGCAGGCAAGCACCGCGCTGAACAAAGCAGGAACGCTAACCGCGCTGAGCTATCCGCCGGATGATATCAAAGCGTTAATGGCGGTGGCGCGCAGCAGCCTGAAGCAGGCCGACGCGCAGTTCAAAGCCTTTATCTCGCAGGACGCGGTGAGTGAGAAAGGGAAGGCGCTGAAGACGGCCATGAAGAAGAATTTTGACGTGTGGTACAGCGATCTGGATCACCAGGCCACCTGGCTTGAGAACAACCAGCTTTCTGACTTCCTGACCGCGCCGGTACAAGATTCTCAGGCGGCGTTCGATGGCAGCTTTAACGCCTGGCAGCAGGATATCAACCAGTTCGTTGAACGCGCCGGGGCGGACAGCCGCACCAGCTACCACATGTCCGGGGTGATTTTTGCCACGGTGGTGATCCTGGCCGCGCTGCTTACCGGCGGCGCGCTGCTCTGGGCACGCAGGATGATTGTGCAACCGCTGGCCATCATCAGCAGCCACTTCGACAGCATTGCGAAGGGCAACCTGGCGCGCCCGGTGGCGGTATACGGCAAGAACGAAATTTCGGCGATTTTTGCCAGCCTGAAGGCAATGCAGGGATCGCTGCGGGAAACGGTGAGCGACGTGCGCCAGGGCAGCTACGCCATGCACACCGGGATCTCGGAGATTGCGGCAGGCAATAACGATCTGTCGTCCCGCACCGAGCAGCAGGCGGCGTCGCTGGCGCAGACGGCGGCCAGCATGGAACAGCTAACGGCCACGGTAAGCCAGAACGCTGACAACGCGCGTCAGGCGTCGGACCTGTCAAAGCAGGCCGCGTTGACGGCGAAGAAAGGCGGCGATCAGGCGTCGCACGTGGCCAGCACCATGCAGGACATTGCCGCCAGCTCGCAGAAAATTGGCGACATCATCAGCGTGATTGACGGCATTGCGTTCCAGACCAACATCCTGGCGCTCAACGCCGCCGTTGAAGCGGCGCGGGCAGGTGAACAGGGGCGCGGATTTGCCGTCGTCGCGGGTGAAGTGCGCAACCTGGCAAGCCGCAGCGCCAACGCGGCGAAGGAGATTAAAGGGCTGATCGAAGAGTCGGTCTCGCGGGTACAGCAGGGATCGGCCCTGGTCGATACGGCAGCGAAAACCATGACCGAGATCGTCACCTCCGTCACCCGCGTTAACGACATCATGGGTGAAATCGCCTCGGCGTCGGATGAGCAGCGCCGTGGGATTGAGCAGGTCGCCCAGGCGGTTAGCCAGATGGATCAGGTCACCCAACAGAACGCCTCGTTAGTGGAAGAGGCGGCGGCGGCCACCGATCAGCTGGCAAACCAGGCCGACCACCTCACCGGGCTGGTGGCGGTGTTTAACGTAAAAGAGCAGGTTGAAGCAGTAACAGAAGTCGGGCGGTCGCAGGCCGTGCCAGTTGTATCCTGAATGTGATTAAGAAGGCGCTATGACATCACCCACGCCCACAGGGC
>Ga0207655_1000681_pt1 | contig 39534 bp, 40 predicted proteins | sample KBSM44metaG_FD_184398 | JGI IMG/M metagenome (GOLD analysis project Ga0207655, IMG submission 184398) | Miscanthus rhizosphere microbial communities from Kellogg Biological Station, Michigan, USA - KBS M4-4 metaG (SPAdes) (version 2) | ecosystem: Host-associated > Plants > Roots > Rhizosphere >...
AGAGCGGTTTAATGCACCGGTCTTGAAAACCGACGAGGGTGTGAGTCCTCCGTGAGTTCGAATCTCACCGCTTCCGCCAAATTCTTAAAAAGCCCTTGTTAATGACGAGGGCTTTTTTTTTATGCCTATTTTTTTATTTTCTTGGCTTATATCAATTTTGAATAACGCTATTTAATTTTTATAAAAATACGTGCCTATATTTTTCCTTGTTGTCATTCCCGTTTGATTTATAAGTCATAAAAATCGATTGTTCTTCTAAGTTAATAACTCACTCTCTACGCTTAAAATAAAATCTTTAATCTTCATTTAAGTTCAACTCTTTAATTTGTTGCCTAACAATTGATTTCTTTAATAAGTCATAAAAATCCAAACGTGACTGTATTTAAGTTAAATCAAAAACTTAAAGAGAGTTATAAAAATGAACCAATGCGTAACAAGCTCGAAAAATATTATTCGTGGTAAATTTCATCCTGAATTTTTGCAAGATGAAGTACTCGCCGACATTTTTATTCGAACTGCTCAAAATCTCCCAGATAAAACAGTTTTAATTGAAGCAAATAAAACGCTGAGCTATGGAGAGTTATATCAGCAAGCTTTAGTAATGGCGCAACAACTGACTTTAAAAGGGGTAAAAGCGGGGAATATTGTCGGGTTATGGCTGCCGAGGGGGATTGAACTTTTAAAAGCACAACTAGCGATCTGTTTGAGTGGCGCAGCGTGGCTTCCTTTTGATATGGATACGCCTGCCGACCGTATTGCAGTTTGTCTTGAAGATGCTGAAGCTGTAGGCATGATTACTACAGATGAATGGTACGAACATTTAGCGGAAGTGCCGCAAACCAAATGGACAAACACAGAGCTACAACAGCCGGTTATTAAAGAAGTAAGCTTACCGAAAACCACACCAGATCAACCTGCCTATATTATTTACACTTCAGGCTCAACTGGAAAGCCGAAGGGTATTGTGATTACCCAGAAAAATATTTGTCACTTTTTGCGTAGTGAAAACAGTATTTTGGGTATTCAAGAGCAGGACAAAGTTTATCAAGGCTTTTCAGTCGCTTTTGATATGTCGTTTGAAGAAATCTGGCTTTCTTATTTGGTTGGGGCAACATTATGGATTGCTCCAAAAAACTTGGTGAGTGACCCTGAGCGGTTATGCCAAACATTAAAGCAGGAACAAATTACAGTATTGCATGCTGTACCAACATTACTGGCTTTATTCCCTGAAGATGTACCGAATTTACGCATTATCAACTTAGGTGGGGAAATGTGCCCGGATTCACTCGTTGACCGTTGGGCATTACCTCACCATCAAATGTTTAACACCTATGGTCCAACTGAGACTACGGTTACTGCAAGCCTTGAGTCGTTAGAACATGGCAAACCAGTTACGATTGGAAAACCGTTACCGAACTACGGCATGTTGGTGATTAATGCAGAACGAGAATTACTGGCTCAAGGTGAAACAGGTGAGCTCTGTATTTTCGGTCCGAGTGTGGCACCAGGCTATTTAGGGCGACCTGATTTAACGGCTGATAAGTTTATTGAAAACCCTTGGGCAATGAGTGCGGATGAAGAGTTGCTTTACCGTACTGGGGATTTGGCAAAAATTGATGAATTTGGTCAAGTTCACTGCTTAGGTCGTGCTGATGATCAGGTGAAAATCCGTGGTTTCCGTGTTGAACTCGGTGAAATTGAAGCGGCGCTTTGTGATATTGATGGCATTGGCACAGCAGCAGTAATTCTACGTCAAGAAGACGGAATTGATCAGCTTATTGCTTTTATTGCACCTGAGCTTGATGCTAAACAACCGATAGAAATTAAGCAACTTCGTTATACTCTAGCTCAACGTTTACCACCTTATATGGTACCGAATCGTTTTGAGATTATTGAAGAAGTACCGCGTTTATTATCTGGGAAAATTGACCGTAAGGCATTAAAAGCAAGACAGCTTACTAGTGTGATTGACCGCAGTGAATCTGATCAGCCGCAAAATCCAGCCGAAGAAATTTTATTTGAAATTTTGAACCGCCTGTTTCCAAACATGCCGATTAAACTAGATTCGGATTTCTTTGATGATTTAGGTGGGCATTCGCTTTTAGCAGCCGTTTTAATTTCTAACCTGCGCGAACATCAAGAATATAGCCATCTTACAATTCAAAGCTTATATCAAGCGAGAAGAGTGGGAGCAATTGCTGCTTTAATGTTGGAACAACCAGAACCAACTTTATTTGATAGTCAAATTGGGCAAGACAACCCGCGTAATCAAACTTATAAATGGCTATGTGGTATTGCTCAGTTTGCGACCATTCCAGTTTTAATTTCGATTAATATTTTGCAGTGGTTAGCACCATTCTTTACCTATCACTATTTTACAGGTGGAACCCGAGACAGCATTCCATATGCAATCGCGTTGTCTCTATTGGTCTATGTCAGTGTCATCATTAGCAGTTTTGTGCTTTCAATTACGGTGAAACGATTATTAATGTTGGGCATTGGTGCAGGACGTTATCCACTTTGGGGAATGACTTATTTCCGTTGGTGGTTAGCAGACCGTATTAGCAATATTTCACCAGTTTATTTATTGTCGGGTTCAACTTTACTTAACCTCTATTTAAAAGCACTGGGCGCGAAAATCGGACATGATGTCACGATTAGTTCGGTTCATATTCGCATGCCATCTTTGTTAACTGTTGAAGACGGTGTGAGTATTGGTTCTCAAGTGAATTTAGAAAATGCCAAAGTCGAACATGGTCATTTGGTGTTGGGCTCAATTCACCTTAAAGAAGATAGTTATGTGGGTTCGTATGCTGTATTGGAAGAAAATACAGTGTTAGAAAAACAAGCTCATGTAAATGCCCTAACTTCAATTGAATATGACACAGTAATACCAGCCGGTGAAATTTGGGATGGAACACCCGCTAAAAAAATAGGGCATGTAGATGAACACGCTAAAATGCCAGAACGTCCTAAATTATCGTTTATTCGTAAGATTGCTGAATATGGATATTATGGTGTTAGTGCGTTAATCATCGCTTGTCTGTTCTTTATTCCAATTTTCCCAAGTTTCCTTTTGGTCGATTGGTTAGATGTAAACGTATTTAATATTAACCCGAATAACCACTTTCAAATCGCACTTTATTATTTCATTTTAGCGATTCCTGCTAGTGCAATGATGATGATGATTACTGCTGCCATTTCTTCAGCAATACGTAAAATTGCATTGCCTCGTCTTGAGACTGGAACGTACGCTGTTCATGGCAGCACCTATTATCGTAAATGGTTTGCATCTCAAATTTTAGAAACAAGCTTACAAACATTGCATGGCCTGTTTGCTACGATTTATGCACCTACATGGTTCCGTATGTTAGGGGCGAAAGTAGGTAAAAATACGGAAATTTCTACAGCAAATGGTGTTATTCCTGAAATGCTGACTTTGGGAGAAGAAAGCTTTATTGCCGATGCTGTAATGTTAGGTGATGAAGAGATCAAAGGCGGTTGGATGACTTTAAAATCGACCAAAATCGGTAACCGTAGCTTTGTTGGAAACAGTGCTTATATTGCTGATGGAACTGTCTTACCAGACAACGTCTTAATTGGCGTACAGTCAAAAACACCAGATAATCTTGAAATGTATGATGGTCAAACTTGGTTTGGTTCTCCGCCATTATTATTGCCTGCACGTGAAGCTGCTGAAAAATATCCTGACCATTTAACGTTTAAACCTAGTGCCAAGCGCCGTTTCATGCGTGGTTTTATTGAAGGACTTCGTGTTGTATTGCCAGCCGCACTCGCAATTGGCGTAGGTTATATGATTGTATTAGACGTTATTGATGTTATTAATAACTACGGCATAGCGAAAGGACTATTAGCATTAACCATTGCAGGACTGCTCTATGGTGTCGGCTGCTTCGTTATTGTGGCTCTATTAAAGTGGATCTTGATTGGACGTTATCAACCGCGTTCAGCGCCAATGTGGACCATGTTTGTATGGTTAAGTGAAGGGATTACCAGCTTATATGAATCAGTTGCCATTCCAAACTTCTTAAATTACTTAAGAGGAACGCCAATGCTGTCATTCTTCTTGCGTATTTTAGGTGTTCGAATTGGTAAAGATGTCTATATGGATACGGCTGATATTACTGAGTTTGACTGTGTAAGCATTGGTGACCGTGCTGAATTTAATAGCTTTTCAGGTCCACAAACTCACTTGTTTGAAGATCGTATTATGAAAATTGGACAAGTGAATATTGGAAATGATGTGGTGGTAAATTCGCGTAGTATTATTTTATATAACGCCAATGTTAGTCATCATGCAGTGTTAGGACCATTAACATTGGTTATGAAAGGTGAAAATATTCCTGCTAAATCTGCGTGGATTGGCTCACCAGCTGTGCCTTGGGTTCATAAATAATTGAAACTGAGTTTAACTAATTAATTTAAAAGCCTTTGTGAAAACAGGGGCTTTTTTTATGCATACGGCATAAATTACAGTCATAGTTAGCTTAAATATTGCTAACAAATCCTGAAAATTTCATATAAATCAAACAAGTACATATTTCAATCAAAACTGTTTTATTTATATAATATGTTTTTTATTATCAGTACCTTACCAAGAGCACGTCTATATATCAAAATCGAACAAGTTATTTGTAGAATATTCACTTATTGATATATGATGATCCAATATTTAGAAACTGATTCAAAACATAAGTCTATTGTTCAGCGAGCAATATCAAGGAAGAAATTAGGCTGAATTCAGGCTTCTAAACCCTTATATATCTGGAAATTACTTCCAGCCAAATATTGCATTTCGACCCAATGGTTGGGAATGCCCCGCTCTTTTGTAGAGTAGGCGTTTCCCATTTTAGGATGTATCTATGAAAAAATTATTTAGTGTCCTGTTCAGCGCATCTGTACTCACACTGACTGCATGTAATAAACAACCTGCACAAACTGAAAATACAGCACCAGCTAATGACAAAACTGAGTCAGTACGCACAATTAAACTTGTTTCAACAGGTTCAGACACTGACGTATGGAAATATGTTGCAACGCTTCCTGAGACTAAAGAAGCGGGTATTAAACTTGAAGTGACTAACTTGACTGACTACGTTGTGTTGAACACATCTGTAGCAAGTGGCGAACAAGACGTAAATGCGTTTCAGTCATTTAACTATTTAGCAGCCTATAACGCTTCAAATACAGCTAAAGTTGCTGCTGTTGCGACAACTTACTTAGAACCAATGGGCCTTTATGCAAATAAAGTTAAAACTGTTGATGAGTTCCCACAAGGCGCTACAATCGCGATTCCAAACGATACTGCTAACGAAGCTCGCGCATTAACATTATTACAGTCTGCTAAACTCATTAAACTTAAACCAGACTTTGATCCTGTAAAAGGGACAACGAATGACATCGCTGAAAACCCTAAAGGTTTAAAATTAAAACCAATTCAAATGACGACAGCAGTTCGTGTTAAAAACGACGTTGATGCAATTGTATTGGGTAATACATTGGCACTTGAAGGCGGCTTAAACGTACTGAAAGATTCTATCTTCCGTGAACCTATTGACCAGTCTACAAAGCTTTATGTGAACTTATTAGGTGTGGCTGAAGCGAATAAAAATGACCCGATCTATACGAAATTGGGTGAACTTTACCATTTACCTAAAGTACAAAAGTTTGTGAGCGAAAAATTTGCTGGTACAAAAGTTGAAGTCAACAAACCTGTTTCTGAGTTTACTGACATCAAATAAGTAATTTTAATTTAAAATTATTTTAAAGCTAAGCCTCGGTAATCGGGGCTTAGCTTTTTCTATAGTTGTTCTATTTCAGAGTAATGAGCTCTTAACAGATTTAAGAGCCTCTAGAAAATACGCTATTCAGATGCAAATAATGTAATAAATAGATCAAAAGAAATGGCTAAAATATATGAAAATGGGGTTCTTATGATCCAATAATAATTTTAGAGCCATACATAAGCTTATCAATATTAATAAAGGCTTAATCACTCTTGATCCAAATCTTACCGCAAATTTTGCGCCAATCGAAGCCCCAATAAAAGCCCCACCAGCCATTACTAAAGCGATTGGAAAAATGACATATCCTTTAATGATGAAAATAGATAAAGAACCTAGGTTACAGGCCACATTTGCTAACTTGGTATAAGATAAAGCACTTACCAGCTTAAAACCTAATAATAGTACAAATGCAACTATGAAAAATGAACCGACCCCAGGACCAAAAACTCCATCATAAAACCCTAGTAACGGTGCGACTAGAAGTGCAAATAGAAAATAAGGAATAAGTGGTTTTTTATCTACATCACTTAGTTTTGGTGAAAAAATAAAATATAAGGCTACTAAAATTAAAAGTATTGGAACAATCGTTAAAAGTACATTTTTAGGCATGAGGGTAACTGAAAGTGCCCCTAATATTCCACCTAAAAAAGACATACAAGCTATAGGGATTGCTTTACGCCACTCGATGAGTCCTTTTCTTGCAAAACTAATAGTTGCTGAAAGTGTTGCAGAGGCAGCTTGCAATTTATTGGTTGCTATTGCAGATACAGGAGGAACCCCTGATAAAAGCAAAGCAGGCAGAGTTATTAAGCCACCCCCACCTGCAATAGCATCAATAAATCCAGCTACCATAGCCACTAAGCCTAAGATAAGTAGGAGTTCAAAATTCAATTCATTAGCCTTTAACAATAAGAGGATTTTTTTGCAGTACAATATAGTCAAGATTTTTTCTATAACCAAATAAACGAACTAATGTTCTTCGGTTATCTTTAATAGTATCTCGACAATGTAAGCATAAACTATTATTAATAATTAAAACGGTATTAGGATTTAAATTAATAGAATCAATAATACTAGTTTTTCGAACAATTGATTCAAATTTATAAAAAGCATTTTTAATTTTTATAGAGGAATTCTCATTTGGAGTGAATCTATATGAGTTGTATTTCATGGCTTTATAACCATATTTATCTACTTCTAGGATAGAAACATTTTCTCCTCCAGATCCTTGGCCCTCGTTAAATGTTTCACTTCTTGTAAAATTAAAACTTTCCGTTGTTAAAGCCAGTATCTCTTCAATAGTTAATTGACTTAATACTCTTGATATAGGAATTAAACTAGTAGGTTCATTTAAAGGATTCCATCGTCCTGTTAAAATTAAGGAAGACGGAGCTGGTGAATGATTATTAACAACCTTTGTAACTGTATGGTATGGGGCTTCGGTATGTGCAGTTAACTCTATACCTGAATGTGAACTTTTATCAGGATTCTCATTCTCGATCTTTGTGATTCCACCACCTTTTAAGTTTGCAACAACTCTAACAATTTTGCCTAAATTATCAATATCAAATGCAAAAGCATCTTCCTCAAGAAGTGCCAATATTATTTGTTCAGAAGAAGCTAATGTTAATATATCTATATCTTTTTCGAGTATTTCAAGTGACGGTAGATGAGTTGATTGGGTAATATCGATTTTAGTACGATCTAATTTTCTAATATTTAGCCCTTCAAGTACTAAGTAAGGTATTTCTCTACGAATGTATTTTTCTATAATACTTTTTTCGTATGAATTTAACTTTGCATTGAGTATTTCCTTAAAAGCTGGAATCTTTTCTTGAACATATAAAGAATCTGGACCTCCTAATAATGCTAACTCATATGACATTTCACTAATTAAATGAGAAACCTCGGAAGAAAGATGAAGATGATACGTTTCTAAGTTCTTAACTATTTGATTCATGGTTAATTTATTGTGGTTAAAAAAACAGCTACAGACTAGTCTGTATCTTTTGAAAAATCAATATTTTTTTTAATATTATGATTTTTTATATTTTTTAAGAGGTAATGATCTTTATCTTTCTCAATTATTAAATTAAAGTTAGCTTTTCGCATAGAAATTTTTTTAAATGCTTGGACTATCTCATAGGGAATTGGAGAATACTGAGTCATACCATTAATTTCATAAAATCCTTTCGACTTTCCATCATCCGTTTTTACTCCATCCAATTCTCCATATACTATTAATACTTCTCTTTTATACTCCATTAAAAAATTCCAAATTGATGATGAATAAAAACTATAAGGTTTAGAAATTTCATTCTTAAAATCATTTCCATACATTTTGTTTACTGCTTGATCTGAATATATAGCTGGACATAATAAAATTAATTGATCTATTTGAAATTTTTTTGCTAAATTAATTGCAATATAACCACCCAAACTATATCCAATAACAATATCTACCTTTTTTAAGAGACTGTAAAAAGCAATACTTTCATTTATATTTTGAGATAAAGATGATTTTGTTTTACTCGTACTATTTAACCCACTTAAATTAAATGAAAGCGTTGCAATATTTTTCTTTCTAAGTAGATCTTCTAAAGGACTTAAAGAGCTTAAGTCAGAGTTACCTCCATGTATAAGTAGAGCTACTTTTTTGGGAAAACCATCACAATAACTGAATTTGGCTTCTAATTCATAAGTACCAAAATCATGTACAAAGAAGAAAGATTTTTCATTTTCAACAGAGTCCTCATTTTTTAGCTTATGCATAGGTAACTTTGTGACTTTAGAAATAGTATTAGAAAGATATCTATGTGCAATTGATATCATGTCTTGGTTTTCCATGACTTATATTCCTATTAGAGGTATTCAGGAGTTTGTTGTATAGAAATAAAACTTAAATAAATAACAATGAAAATTCTAAAAGCCTTATAAAACAGGGCCCCTCATGTATTCTTTATCATATAATGAATAGAGTTTATAACTTTATATTTTTAATAAAATATTATGAAAAATTTAGATGGTTTACTTAACCGAATTCAAGCAGAGACATTGAGTTTAGTTACTCACAGAGATGGAGCTACTGTATACAAAGCACAAACTACTCAAGGAGAGGTTTTTGTAAAAGCGTATACACGAAAAGTAGATAATGACAGATATTGTGAAATATTGAATGAGCTTAAGGCATTTTCCCTAGGCCCAAAATTATTAAATAAATTTGAATGGGAAAATTATTTTATTGTTGTAATGAGTGCTTTAGAAGGGCAGTCAGTAAACAATATTTTAAAAAATTGCTCGAGAACAGAAAAATTATTATTGCTAAAATCCGCGGGATCATCTCTAGGAAGTTTTCATCGAGCGATTAATTCTTGTCGTTTACATGAGATGAATTTCTGGAAAGGACGAGATGATTCTTCTGAAAATCCAACTTTATGGAGCGAACATCTAAAATTAATGATATCAAAGTGGATGTCTCGTATTGATCCCTCTAAAGCTGACTATCAAGAATTTAGTTATGAGTTGAATGTATTGCTTTCATATTGCAAAGATTTACGAGAACCAAAGCAGTTGAGTCTTTTGCATTGTGACTATATTGGTCGGAACCTTCTTGCAACTAGCAGTAGTAAAATCTCTGGTATTTTAGATTTTGAGGCCGCCCGTATTGGAGATGCGGTTTATGATTTAGCGAAGATGGTTTGGGTAGATATAGATTTCTCTGATTTAGAATTAAGAAATTCATTTCTACGAGGTTGGGAAATGATTTATGGAGAAGAAGTTCCTCAAAGGGAATTTTTATGCTATGTCGGTATTCAATGTCTTGCAGCAATAGCGTGGACAGATAAAAATAAGTCTATGGAAGGTAATACTATGTTTAGATCTTCAGCCGTTAAGACATTAAAAATAGTACTAGAAGAGTTACAGATGTAGTTTTAGTAAATTTTTAGTTTCATAAATAAATATTGCTGATCTTTGGTAAGTAATCTTATTTTTATTTAATACCTATTATTTTGATTTTAGAAAAACACCTATCTAATAAATCACTATAGAGCTTACCCTATTGTCTCTTTATCTGAAAAATTTCTAAAGCTTAAATTTTTACCATACAATCAAAAATCACAATAAAATTAAGGTGAAATAATGAAAAAAAATATATTGATTCTTAGCTTGTTAATTGTCAGTGTACAGAGCTGGGCTGAATGTAAAATTGGTGATCTAGAGATTGATCCAAGTGCTTCACAAACACCAGAAGGGACACCAAATCCAAGCAACTATATAACAATAACTGGGCAGAAAGTGTTAACTAAGGCTTTGGCTAATATAAACATAGGAACATTGATAAAAACTAAATCTGATACCAATATTGCTCAGTCTAATGTGATTGCTCTTGAATATATTTTCAAGAAACCAATAAATCTAAATTCAAATGAACTAGCTTCAGGATTTATCACAGGAACAAGTAATTTTGATGGTATCGTTTTTGCCGCACCAAGTTTTGGAAGTGCGTATGGTTCACAGCAAAATTTATTTATGAGTTCTATTTCTGGAAACATAAGCCCAACTCAGACACAAAATGAAGTTTTAGCAAATGAAACAGTTAGAGTTGGGGTTTATTACAATCAAATCAGCAAGAAAATTGGCTATATTGTAAATGGAGTAGATAGGGGATACACATGGAGTTATACAACTCCATTAAGCAAAATGAAATTTGCTATTGCAATTGAAGAGGGATTTTATGCTTCCAACTCAAGTGCTTTAGGTAAAGAAATATCATATGAAATCGTATCTGATTATTCAAAACTACAATTTACCTATCCAACAGGCACTACAGATATTTGTGGAACATCTCTTTAAAATAGACCAAATATCCAAATGCTGCCTCACTATCTAATGAGGCAGTTTTTATTAGTCTATTGAATAATCCATTTCTATGCTTGCAATCAAATAAAATATTTTATACATTCTTGTCTATTAATGTTGAAAAGTTATTCCTTTAGAATAATTTTTAAAGTTATTTATAAAAGTAGTACAAGCATTTATTAACTCTGGATATGTTACATAAATATTGTTTTGATCTTTATTGAACCAAACTGAGTTAATTCTTCATAAATTATCTTTTTCTTTTTCAAAAGTGAGAATATTTTTTTCATCAAACTCCATAGAGGTGTAAGAAAAATTTGGTTTCTCATCTCTATCAAGCCATTGTTTTATGTAAATGGCAAATTCCAATAAGAGTAGATCCTCTTCATTGAAGATAATTTTATTTTTAACTTTAATTATCAAAGTACCTTCAATTTCTGATGGAACAATAGGATCTATGATAGAGCTTTGTGGACCATGTGTGATTGTATAGGAAATTTCCATATTACCTTTTTGGAGTCTTATATAGTAAAAGTTTCAACAAGTTGTATATTCTAAAGGGATTTTTCTTAATTTAGCTGTGAACGAATATTATAATTATATAAAATTAGGCAACAGAAAAACATGTATGAGTTCTAGTAAATGAAAAAAACAATTTTTAGCCTAATTTTCGCTACCTGTTCGGCTTTTTCAAATAGTATTCAAGCAGAAGAAGTTTATTTTCAACAAGAGGATATTGCTTATGCTTTTGAACTAGATTCAATCGAATTTTATTTACCCAGTAAAAGTAAATTTAAAATCACTGCCACTAGAAAATTAGTTGGTGTACCTGAAACAAAATTTTATACAGGTGAGTTTGATAAAGATAATATCGCACAATACCACATGGCTTTCGACTGTTCACATAAGACGATACAGATTTTAGACTTTATGATCGGTGATAAAAATAATGGTGAACTTAAGTACAAGAATGATAAAAAGGGTGAAATAATGAAAGCTAGTAGTGATAATGATTTAGCTATGCTTAATTTAGTGTGTGAAAATGCTAAAACTATAAAATAAGAGTCTTTAAATTATAAAGTCTATTTTTTAAATACGGATATACAATTTTCTTGGCGGCCCACCTGTGAAAAATATGAAGTTAAAAATTTAACAATTATGATACCAATACAACCATTCTCCTTTTTTGCAATTTTTCTGTTGTTTATTGCACCATTGATCGGTGTTGTACTAACACTAGGCTTATTGGTGAAAGCACTATTCTTTTGGCGAAAGAAGGCTCAAAAGCCTGTGAGATTTTTTTCTCGAAAGACATTATTCATTACGCTGTTGGCATTGATATGTGACCTATGGGCAGGTTATTTATTTTATATGACTGCATCGGTAAAGTATGAGTTCGCACTTGAGCAGCACTATAAGGAAAGTCGCAGTCATTTCGTTTTATCTCAAGATGCGCAATATGGAGAACTGTTGATTCCCAAAGGGAGCTTAATTAGTCGTTACGATGCTTTTGACAACGGTGAGCCACAATTACCTCTGAGTTTACGAGGATTACAGGCTGTACGTTTCCCTCATCCTGTACAAGTCGCAGGAATGTGGGTAACTGCGATGGAGCCTCCTCGAATGGAATTGGCGTGGGATCAGCAAATAGGGCCCGTCATGCGCTTTGATCCTAAGGAAGAAAATGGTTATGGTAAATGGGTTTACGACACAAAGCGTCCTACAATTTCCTGTTCTCGTGGAGACATAGTGCTACTTGAAATTCCACTCATTGATCATGATATTGCAAAAGAATTTGGTAAACCTGAACCCGATGGGCCTAATGCGCGTTTTCGCCCTAGTGAGTGGGGGGTTCAAGAATGCGAAAAAGGTCAGAGGCCAATTAAAGTTAGCCCTGCGTATACGGGGACTGCGCCAAAGAAACCTTGGTTTCAACTTTGAGATAGTTTTCGTAAATTTTTAGTTCTACAACTATTATTAATATTTTATTAAGGATTCTCAATTTTTTTTTGAAAGATGATAATCTCAAAGAACCAAAATTAGTAAAAAATAGAGAATGAAATGGATCAATTTCCTAATGATGCAACAGGGGATGCTTTAAACGAATTTAAGAAAAATGGATTTGATCTAACAAAGCCAATGGAAATAGATTTCTTTATTGTAATACCTTCAGAAGAGATTGGAGAAAAAATTTCTACAGAAGTTAAAAAATTAGGCTATAAAGTCAGTGTTGAGCAAGATAATGATACTAGAGAATGGACTTGTTATTGTACGAATACAATGATTCCATTTTATGATGACATTATAAAAATTGAAGAAGGTCTAAATAATATCGCTAGTCAATATGGTGGTTATACTGATGGTTTTGGTTCCTTTGGTAATGTTTGATTAATTCTTAATAACTTACAGATTTAAAATTATGAAAATTAGTCAAAAGCAAATAGAAGCAGTAATTGCATTAGAAGGTTCTAAAAGATATAAGCATTTCATAAAAGTGATTGCCGATACGCAAGAAGTTTGGGGCTTATATAAGGATGGATGGGCGTTAGCGGGAACAGAGGATAATCAAAAAGTATTTCCAGTGTGGCCTGCGAAAGAGTATGCCGAGTTATGTGCCGAGAATGAATGGGTAGGATATGAAGCTGAGCTATTTTCTTTAGATGACTTCATGAATGAATTGTTGCCTACTTTAAAAGATGATGAGTTATTAATAGGTATTTTTTATACTCCGTTAAACAATGGCATAACTCCAGAGATAGAACAGGTACTAAATGATTTAGAACATGAATTGGAAAATTATTAGGAATTGAAAAATTGTTAGCACTAAATTTATCTAAGTTAGATTATGAAGATAATAATGCAGAAATTATTGAGGAAATTTTTTTTGAAAAATTCTCGATTGAAGATGAAAAAGTTATAGTAAGTAATTTTTACGATTTACAAAAGATTGAAAAGTCTTTGAGTAATTTCAGTAGTTATATTGAAAAAGATGTTTTTTCTTACTGTTTTATATGTATTGAATCTTGGCATAAGTTAACTACAGAAGTAAAAGAATTAAATATAGCAAATCGCTTTCACCTTTCTAAAAATTTTAATTTTAATGGTAAAGAACTTTATATTGAGTTTGATTTGGAGCTCGATACTATAGAAAGTAATGTAGGGGGGCTTGAAGAATTTAAGAAAAAAGAAGAACTCTTGAGTCGTCTTTCAAATGAAATTATAGGCAAAAAGAGATGGCTTGATTTTACAAGGTTAGAAAAAAAATATTGGTTAGATTTTGCTTTTTCTCAAATGAGTGAAAGGGGTAATCCTTTAGCCTTAAATATAACAGTTGATGGCAAGTACTTAGCTTGTGAAGAAGATGTATATTGTTATTTTGGAGAAGCGGTTTACGGGGTATTAGGATACTTGGGTTATAATTTTAATGCATTTTCTGATGAAGTTTCTGAGTTGCCTCTAAAAATTAAATGGATGAATTTTGAATATTCTACAGATAATTTCGAGTCAAAAGAAGGTTTTTATTATTTAGATGATTTTGTTAATGTCTTAAAAAAATATTCATCATTAGAGATATCATATTAGTAAATAATTAAAATTAAACAATAAAGAGCGAAATGTGGAAAGCATTAAATGAGCGATGAAATTATAGAAGAGTATATTTTTTACATTGAAATAAGTGAATTTGGTGAGTTTGATGATATAGGTATTTGGAGTGGATATCTTTCAGAAAATTGTGTAATCACTGATACTCAAATAGTTTTTTATGATTTTTTTGGCGAGGGTGAAATAAATAATGATAAAAAAATAAAAAATATAAATATGATATCTATGGTGCTAATTTCTTCTTCTTAAAAGAAAATAAAGAATATTTTGGGGTTTTAAGTTCTAGTATTGAATCTTTTGAAGTGAAAGATAATAAATTGATCTTACATTTATGCGAAGAGGACTCTTGTTTTGATTATTTTAAAATTGATTTAATTAAAAAATATCGGAAAATAAGCTTAAATTACAAGATTGGTTCAATTTAAACGAAGAAGAGAAAAAGAAGTGGATAGAAGTTTCGTATTGTATTCAACAGTGCAAGCCTCAAAACTCAGTAAGTTCAATAGTAATAGATGGAAGGAATATCAACTCTTTAAATGACTTTTTATGTTGTATAGGTGAAGAAATTAACGGATTGATGGGCTACTTTGGTTCTAGTTTTGGTAGTTTGTCAGATAGTCTCACGGGTGGTATTGGTTGTATAACTATGCCTTTGAACATTACGTGGAAGTACTTTGAAGAAACAAAATATTCTTTTAATAACTATGATCACCCTGATGATTTTGAATACTTAATTGAGCTTTTAAACGAAAAATCTACTTTAAATCTTACGTAATGTTAAATTGAAGGTATCAATCATAATATGGATGCCAAGACATTAGTTAATAGCTATTTGAGTTCCGCAGTTATTATCTTAAGTGAGTGTGATATAACATTCAAAGATTTCGATTATGATGCTATTGATGTTACTGAAAGAAGATTAAATGGTTGTATAGTTAGTAAAGATAGAGAAGATGCTTTAGATTGGTATTGGAATTATATTGATGAACGGAAATCTCCTATGGAATTCTATAATAAAGATATTTTAAGAGTACGGTTGGGTATTTGTTTGCTAGCTATAGATATAGACCAAGTTGAAGATTTTAATGAGCATGTTTCTTGGTTTGTAACCTTAATGAAAAATTATGGAGTTAGTGATGATAAACTTAAAATTTTAACCAATTTATATTTAAAAAATTGAGGAAATATCAGTTTCTACATCATATGATCAAAGTGAGAGGGGATTTGAACTTCAGATAAATATACTTTATAGGTTTAATCTTAAAGATGACAAAGTAATAAAATTGAATCTGCGGATGAAGAGTTGCAAGATGCTATGTCATCAACACTTAGTTTGAATTAATTAATCATCAAAAAAATAAACGTTAATAAAATCTATTCAAAAGTATTTTCGTGAGTCTAAGTCTCCTTGCTTTCTCTCAATTGGAAAAGCTCCTGTTAAAAGCAGTGGCTTTTTATATTTCTATAACGGAAACAGATCGAGTGGAAACTACTTATAATTTAGAGGGTGCGGGATATAACGCATATTTTGCAGGTGATGCACACATATGGGCGCATAATGCAAATTGTATATTAGAAATGTTTTATAAAAGACAGCAACAAGAATATAGAGCAATTGAGTCTGTTATTATTGATTCTGTAGCAAGTATAGTAAGAAGAAATGGGGGAACAGGACAAAATTTCCGTATGATTCCTTCAAACTTACAACAGATTTCAGTCGGAGAGTTTTTACAGATGAAAGGTAAAATTCCTAATGAAGATTTAAAAGAACTCTAAATATACTAGAGCAAGCAGAACGCTTAGGACAGAAAACAGATAAAAGAAAGTAGTTTTAATATCGATAGTATGAGGTTTATTTTGCAAGTTAAAAATTTTTTGATTTTATCAATAGTTTAGATGATTTAAATTTAATTATAGATGAGGTGTATGTATTCATCGATAATGAGAGTAATGATCAATCTATTAATAAAGTAGATAATGTTGGTGAAATTGAAAAGGTTATATTCAAAGTGAAAGATTTTTATATAGTCTTTTCTGTTAATTATGACGATAATGCAATGGCAGTTGAGGTTGTGAATGATTTCAAAAAAGGTGCACTGGCAACTGTATTTATTAAGGATTTCATGGATTTGAAAGGTTATGCTTTAGGTTCTTTCTATGATATTGTAAATACAAATGGTTTTTCTGATGGCCTCAAAATAACCTTTTATGATCCTTTAATTACTGGAAGTGGACATTTTTTTACTGCGCTCACATTTTTTTCAAGTTATTCAGGATTAATGTATGAGTTTAGAGACTACGGAATAGACCGTTATTTTTAAAACGAGATGGAAATAACTTCTGTGTTGAAAGTAGTAATTTTCCAGAAAGTTAATTGGATAAAAACTAAACTTTAATAAAATTTATTCAAAAGTATTTTCGTGAATCTAAGTCTCCTTGCTTTCTCTCAATTGGAAAAGCTTCTGTTAAAAGCAAGGGCTTTTTATATTTCTATAACGGAAACAACCCGAGTTGAAACTACCTATAATTTAGAGGCTGATGGATATCCACATATTTTGCAGGTATAGACATATTGGTGGAGCATGGAAAATGGCAAAATCTGTAGAAAAGTTGGCCTCTCGTGAGACAATATTGGGTACTTATGATATAAATTTAAAGAAAATTAGAGACAAACTTTTATGGGTAAAAATGATTTAAGCAATGTAAATTGGATTAAAAATGGGAAAACAATCCAACAATTAATATTAGAACTTCAATCTTTTGAAAATAAAGATTTATTCGTAGAGTTATCTTTAGATGGAGGTGATTCATCAAAACCAATAAGTTTAGTAGCAAAAATAGATGGAAAATGTGTATTAATGAATTGTGAAGATTAATGTGGGGTAATATCAATTTTTCATGTTGTTAAACTAAAATTCCTATAAATCTCCAAAATGGGTTGATATTTTATTTAAGAGAATATTAAATAGTGATAGAGCAAAAGAAAACCTTACTGAAGAGCTCTACTAGGCTTCTTCAGAGATTAAGTCGGTAGTCTTATGCATTGTTGGAATAATTAATAAAGAGAGTTCTAAGTTTTTAGAAAAAGCAGTTGCTGTCATATTTGCAGCAAAGACAGGGTTATAAATTATTTAGTGTTGAATTAAATATGTTATACAATGAAAAGCTCTTAATGTATCCTTATTAAATTCTATTAATTTGAGTAAATTTATATAGGATACAGTCATTCATATTTCTACTTTTGATTACATTTCTTTAGGATCTCATCACACTCTTCATTTGTAGATAATGAACATGATAAATCAAATTTATGCCAACTACCACATATAAGGATAGGCTAGGATAGATAAAAATAATTGCGTAAGCATGAAATTATTGATGCTAACCTTTTATATTAATATATATAATTGAAATATGATTGTTGAATGTATAAGAACATCAAATTAATGAAATACTCAAGTGAACAAATTAAAAAAGCTTTATTGCTTACTCCATTGCCATTACTCTTATGGCATTTCTTTTTTAAATTCATGAATATGGATATAGTCAAGTTTAACTTAGATCACATTTTTGCATTTTTTCTTGGTATTTTTGGTTATAGTCTTGTTTATTTAGCTTATTGTATTTTGACTGTACCCTTTAGCTTTATTTTTTCCTTTCTTTTAAATCATTATAATTATCTCAACGTGTGGACCATCTGTCTTAGTTCCGTAATTATTACTTCGCTATTTTTCTTTTTCTTAGGATGGTTTTTTACAGGAGAAATTTCTCCAAAAATAAATTATATGGAATCTATGGAGGGAGAAGGACCTCTAAAATGGTGGATGATGTATAGAGATATATCTTTTATTATTTTTATATTATTTCCTGGTCTATGTTATTGGGGATTTCTAATTTTTCTTAAAAAGAAACAATCGAGTATTACTAGAAGTCGCTTTTCAAACTACTTCTAAAATTAACATACTACATATGATAAAAAATCTCTCTAGCTTAAAAAACAGCCTATCATAAATGGGCTGTTTTGATTTATATTCTTTTAGTTGTTCTTGCTAAAAGTAGTGTATGAAGAAAATAACTTAAAAAGGGAATTAGAGAAAAAGAATGATGGCTCATGCTCTTGAACAAGCAATTAAGAATTTAGTTAAAGCTGCACAAATCGATAACTTTGGTGATGTGTAAGCTATTGATACGACTCTTACAGAAGTTATGATTTTTAATAATCCTTCAGTGATTCGACCCTTAATTCGGTTAATTGATGATAGTGCCCAATTTGATGAAGCTATATTTTCGATCATACATAGTATTGAATCTTTTGATGATGATGTTTATATATCTGAAGTTCTGAAAGAGTTACCTTACTTAGTGCATAAATCTCCCAAATATGCTTCTATTTTATTTAAGAGAATATTAAATAGTGATAGAGCAAGAGAAAACCTTACTGAAAAGCTCTATTCGACTTCTTCAGAGATTAAGTCGGCAGTCTTATACATTATTGAAATAATTAATAAAGAGAGTTCTACGTTTTTAGAAAAAACAGTTGGTGTGATGGTTGCAGCAAAGACAGGTTTATAAATTATCTAGTGTTGAATTAAATATGTTATACGATGAAAAGCTCTTAATATATCCTTATAAAATTCTAGTAATTTGAGTAAATTTATGTGGGAAACGGTCATTTCTATTTCTATTTTTGATCATTGGCTTTCAGAAGTAGAAGCTGATCAATCGAATATCATTTGCTACGACATTTCATTGAAAAATAATAGCTTGGATGAATATTTAAATGGGGAAGAAAAATTCTTAAACTTTTACTATCAACTTTTTGATGAGTATTCTTTTAAAGATAATAAAAAAATAGATTTTGATGAATATAAAGCCACTGTTATAAAAAGTCTAAGAGAGCAGCGGTTGATGGATATTTATGTTCAAAATGGAAGAATAAGGTTACAAGGTGGATTTGATAGGACTGATCAGCTCTTTTTAGCTAATAGATCTTTGATTCCAGATATTATAAAAAAACTAGAAATAAGTAAATTACACGTTTTAAAGATAATGAGTTATGAAGATTATTTAAAATTAACGTAATGCAGCTTATACGAAATCTTTCTAGCTCAAATAAAACAGCCTTTCTAGGCTGTTTTTCACTTTTATAAATCCCCATTTAACAATAACTCTCCTATTATTTATCCTTACTTTTTAATGATCTAATTTAAAACAAATGTCATTTTGTGTGCTTGACTGCAATAGGGCAGAGCACTATCCTTTGCCTGCTGGCCTACATTGCCAGTCGGTTTTAGCAGACCGTACTCAAGAGCATTGAAAAAACTCGTTTTTTTAATGTGAACTCGTTCGTCTCCCTTTTGTTGCGGTAGGACGGAAGGGGGACACCTTCGGGTGTGCTGGGTCTTGAGCCAGTCTGCTAACCCCCTTTCGTTCTGCCACCATAATTTTAATGTCTGGCAGAACTCCCAATAAAAAGGAGTTGGCCTTGCACATCCATTATTTCTTGGCAGCCTTTGCCAAAGTCTATATCGACACAACTTAAACTTTTAAAGCAGTTTGATGGCCATTGGGCTTTTCAGGCTTTAAATCGTCACGACCAAAAAACTTAATCAACAATAAAACTTGAGATGTGCCATGCACAGTCTTTACGGCTTTGCTATGCCTTTTTTTCTCCCAAAAAAGTATCTCGTTTATCTACAACAATAATTTTATAACGGTAAAACTATGCGACATTTAGTGATCTCCCCACGTGCCATACAAGTCGTAAATAAATCAATTAATCTGTTTCACAACCACGGATTTCATACTGTTGGAATAGACAGAATCGTGAAAGAATCTCAAATTCCAAAAGCGACTTTTTATCATTATTTTCACTCGAAAGAGCGGTTTATCGAAATCTGTATGACTGTGCAAAAAGAACGCTTAAAAGAAAAAGTAGTATCAATTACTGATTACGACCAAGGTGCAGGTGTGATGGATAAAATCAAAGCACTTTATCTTTTACATACCGATTTAGAAGGGCTGTACTATCTATTATTTAAAGCCATTTTTGAAACGAAACTGACCTATCCCAAAGCCTATCAAATCGCAGTGAGATATCGAACGTGGCTACTGAATGAAATCTATAGTCAACTTATAAAACTAAAAACCGATGTTTCGTTTCAGGATGCCAAACTATTTTTATATATGATTGAAGGCGCGATTATTCAGCTTTTAAGCTCGGATCAGGCAGGGGAAAAAGAGATGATATTAGAATGTTTTTTGAAGCAGTTTAAATAGGACTCAAAATCAGATTTATCCTGAATGCCAAATTAAAGGCTTCCAACGATTCATATTAAAATTAAGAAATAGTATGGAAGCCTAAAATCTGATTAAAAACTTAGAATGTATTTTTAATAATTACATCATCAAAAGGAAGTTTGCCCACACGTGGGTAAGGCTCGGAAGCTGACTTACCAACCGCAATCATTAAACACACCACATGATCTTCAGGTAAGTTAATCAGCTTCGCCATCGCGTCAAAGTCAAAACCATCCATTGGGCAACTGTCTAAACCATGCTCTTGAGCAAGCAACATCAAGGTTTGAGCAAAAATACCCGCACTACGCATCACTTCGTCACGTTGGGTTTGTGGGCGGTCACGGTAATATTGGTCAATTGCACCAACCATAATATTTTGAACTTCCGGAGAAGCTCCATCCCATACACGTTTAGCATCTGTTTCCCACGAGCTTACTTTTGCGCATAGCACAATCAGTAATGATGCTTCTGTAACTTGTGGCTGGTCCCAAGCAATGGTACGAATTTTTTGTCTTAGTTCAGCGTCTTCAATTACAACAGGGCGCCAGTGCTGCAAATTAAACGCGCTTGGTGCATTTGCTAAAACTTCATGTAATAACTGTTGTTTATTTTCTTCAGAGAGTTGAAATGAAGAATCGAAGCGTTTAATAGCACGACGTTTCTGAATGGCATCAATAACGTTCATAAGATTTTCCTACTTGAGAATTGGGTAGCAGCATTAGTTAGTTTTATAACGTTGGGCTACTTCAGCCGAAGAAAAGTTTGGTAGTAATGTGATACGTGATTTTTCAAAATTATTCCATTGATTTTCGTCTTTTAGCACAGGAATTGTGATCGTTTCTTTACGATCAAAACCAATCAGAGCTGCATCGACCAAATCATTGACATCCATTAATGGTGGAACTTGGCTTAAGTCGATGCCTGAGCGCTCCCAAATTTCGGTTTTAGTTGCAGATGGCAATACGGCTTGAACATGCACGCCATGATCTTTTAACTCTAAATGTAAGCCTTGGCTAAAAAATTGGATGAAAGATTTACTTGCGCCATAAATGGTCGAACCAAGTTCAGGAGCTAATCCAAGCACTGAACCTAAATTAATAATTGCGCCTTTACCTTTACGTAGAAGAGGTTGCGAAATTGCATGAGACAACCGAACAACTGCAGTCATATTTAAAGTAATGAGTTTTTCAATGTCTTTAATATCTTGAGTCAAAAAGTTTCCGTTCAGTGCAATACCTGCGTTATTTACTAAAATTTCAATATCAGCATCATTTTTGAGTACATCTTCAATTTTACTGATGTCTTGATCTTTTGATAGATCGGCTTGAATGAACTCGACTTGAACACCGTATTTTTCTTGAAGGTCTTTTGAGATTTTATCTAAGCGGTTGGTGTCTCGTGCAACCAAGATTAAGTTATGGCCACGTTGAGCAAATCGGTCTGCATAGACAGAACCAATTCCTGACGAAGCTCCTGTAATAAGTACTTTTGATTGAACTGACATGTAATGTCTCCAAGCTTTAATTTTAGATGATGACTATAATCTAAAATATACAAGTTTTGATGTCAATCATAATCAATGTATAATTATAAGCGGTAGGGTGAATAAAAAGTGAGTAGGCCAACATGAAAGTCAGTAAAACTCAGGTAAAAGAAAACCGAGAAAAAATTGTTGAAAAGGCGACTCAACTCTTTCGTAACAAAGGCTATGACGGAGTTGGCATTGCCGAGTTAATGTCTAGCGCAGGCTTTACTCACGGCGGCTTTTATAAACATTTCACCTCGAAAACAGACCTTGTCTCGATTACCGTTAAGCACGGGCTTGAGCAGATTTTAAAAAAAATAGAAGGTTTAAACTTAACTCAATTTATTCAGCTTTATGTTTCTCACACTCATCGAGATAACCGAGATTTGGGTTGTACCTTAACAGCATTATCTTGTGATGCTGCACGACAGCCAGACGAAGTAAAAGTCGAATTTGAAGAGGGTATTGAGCAACTTATTCAGTTCATTATGAATGAACGAGCAAAACAAGTTTCTTTGGAAGCGCCAGAGTTGAGAAAGCAAGCTATTAATATTCTTGCTCAATCTGTAGGGGCAATTGCCTTGTCTCGCGCCTGCCCAGACCAATCAAACCTTAGCGATGAAATATTGGAAAGCTGTAAAGAGAGCCTTTTAAAGTTAGCCGATTAAACTTTTATATCTCTCAAACTGGTTTGGCTAAACTGAATTAATCTCGCAATATCGATTGTTCTTTCGAAAATGAGTTCTGCTGCTTGTTCGCAGGCTTGTTCTAATGTGATTGGACCATTTGTTAGTGAAAAAGCAGCCGTAACACCGTGTTCATAAAGTGCTTGGTAACCTTCGCCTAAAGTACCTGCAATCACAATAACAGGTACATTTTTCATTTTTGCGACTCGACTCACACCAAAAACTGTTTTGCCATTTAAAGTCTGTCGGTCAAATTTGCCTTCACCTGTAATGACCCAATCTGCGTTAGATATCTTATGAGCAAGCTGGTTGAGTTCAGCTACAACTTCAACTCCAGCCTTAAACTCAGCATTTAAATAACTTTTGGCTGCAAAACCTAAACCTCCCGCAGCACCAGAACCTGCTTCATCTCGTTTGTCGAAGCCTAAAAGCTCCGCAGAGACATCGGCAAAATGGGCAAGGGCTTGATCAAGTAACTGTACTTGAGCAGGGGAAGCACCTTTTTGTGGGCCAAAAATATGAGATGCGCCGTTTGGGCCGCAAAGTGGATTTGTTACATCGGCAGCCAATAGAAAACGTGTCTGTTGAATGCGCGGGTCGAAATGGGTTAAATCAATTTTTGACAGGTTGCGTAGAGCGAGGCCACCTGCGGGTAAAACGTGTTGGTTTGAGTCTAATAAATGTGCACCTAATGCAGTTAATAAACCAGTGCCGCCATCGTTGGTTGCACTACCGCCCACGGTTAAAATAATGTCTTTTGCACCTGCGTCTAAAGCATCTAAAATGAGCTGGCCTGTTCCAAAAGTTGTGCTTTGGCAGGCATCACGTTCTGAAGGTGGCACTAACTGTATGCCGCTGGCTTGAGCCATTTCAATCATGGCTATTTTCTGTTTTTCTAACCATCCCCATTTTGCTTGAACAGGTTTACCTAAGGGTCCAATTACGATTTTTTCACGCCATTCACCTTTGCAGACTTCTAATACTGCTTCAAGTGTACCTTCACCCCCATCTGCCATAGGGCATAGAATTGTTTCGGCCTCAGGAAAAACCTCTTGCCATGCTTGAGCAATTGCCTGAGCTACGCCTAAAGCCGACAGGCTATCTTTAAAAGAGTCTGGCGCAATCACAACCTTCATACGTTCTCTAAATCTGTTTTTTTCAATTAATTTATACTGCTTAAACCAATAAAAACCTACTTAAAATGACGTAAATTTCAGTTCATCACATCATTTCTATTTGTGAAAAATATAAAGTTAATTATGTTTTTATCTGTAAAAAATAGATCTTTCTGAGGTTAAGGTATTGTTATTATTTAATTTAAATGATTTTTTAGATTTGGCTAAATTATTGTAATTATAAAAAATATGGCACATATTATAAGAACGATTGAGCCAGCTTTTAAAATATTGGGAATAGCATAAAAAGCGGACTCTACCCATAAGCTAGACAGCAGATAGCGTAGATATAACCATAATTAAATTGTGAATTTATTGCTTCTGTTGAATGTGTAAAAAGAAATAAGAGGATGACAAAGTGGATAATTCTGAAGAACAAAAGCATATACAAGAAAATAACGGCTTTGCGCGAATTGAACCCTACACTCATCCTGCTGGGGGATGGGGGGCACTACTGAGTGTCGCTCGAAATCTAAAACGACAAGATATTTTAAAAAAAGGTTCAATTACCTTACTCAATATTAACCAGCCTACAGGCTTTGATTGTCCGGGATGCGCATGGCCTGAAAAGAAAAATGCTCATGCGTTTAATTTCTGTGAAAACGGAGCAAAAGCGGTTGCCTTTGAAGCAACCAGTAAAACAGTTACTCCTGAATATTTTGCAGGTCATACAGTCAGTTGGTTGTCTGAACAAAGTGATTTTTTTCTTGAAGACTTAGGGCGTTTAACCGATCCAGTCCGCTACGATGCGGCAACTGATAAATATGTACCCATTTCATGGGATGAAGCTTTTCAGATTATTGCTAAGCATTTACATGCGCTAGACAACCCAGACCAAGCGGCATTTTATACGTCTGGTCGCGCTAGCAACGAAGCGGCATTTCTATATCAACTATTTGTGCGAAGCTTTGGTACAAATAACTTTCCAGATTGTTCGAACATGTGCCATGAAACGACAAGCGTTGGACTGCTTGATTCGATTGGTTTAGGAAAGGGCACAGTCACCCTAGAAGACTTTGATTTAGCCGATGCAATTTTTAGTTTTGGGCATAATCCCGGAACCAATCACCCACGTATGTTAGGCACTTTGCGTGAAGTGTCTAAACGTGGCGGCAACATTGTTGCGATTAACCCAATTAAAGAACGAGGACTTGAACGTTTCCAAGATCCGCAAGCACCGCTTGAAATGATGACCAATGGCAGTACACCTATTAGCCGTTATTATTTCCAACCTAAAATTGGTGGTGACTATGCACTGATGTTAGGTATTTTAAAGCACTTAAATGAGTGGGATAAAAAAGCCCTTGCCTCAGGAAAACCAAGCGTTTTTGACCGAAACTTTATAGCGGTCAATACTATTGGTTTTGATGAAATGATTGCTGAAGTTGAAAAAACTGAATGGGCAGATATTTATAAGCATTCAGGTTTGTCTGCTGAACATTTAGAAAAACTAGCCAAACTCTTTTTAGATTCTGAGCGTTCAATTTTTTGTTGGGGTATGGGAATTACCCAGCATCGCCACGGAACTGCCAATGTACATATGTTAGCGAATTTATTGTTGGCACGTGGTCAAATTGGCAGGCCGGGTGCAGGGCTATGTCCAGTTCGTGGACACAGTAATGTGCAGGGCGACCGAACCATGGGCATTAATGAGTTACCTAGCCCTAAATTACTAGACAACATTGACCGCGTGTTTGGGATTAAATCCCCTAGAAAAAATGGACATGGTGTCGTCGAAACCATTAAAGCCATGGCTGAAGGCGAGGTCAAAGTCTTTATTGGTCTAGGCGGAAACTTTGCAGTTGCAACGCCAGATACACCGTATACCCAAGAAGCACTTAGAAAGTGTAATTTAACCGTTCATGTTGCTACCAAATTAAACCGTAGTCATTTGGTGTGTGGTAAAGATGCACTTATTTTGCCATGTTTAGGCCGTACTGAAATTGATGAACAGCTTCATGGCCCACAGGCGATTTCAGTCGAAGATTCGATGAGTAATATTCATTTGTCGGCTGGGCGTAATACCCCAATTTCTGAAAATATTTTATCTGAGCCAGACATTGTGGCAAGAATGGCAGAGGCAGTGTTACCAGATAGCCAAATTAAATGGAAATGGTACATCGAAAGCTATGACCGTATTCGTGATTCAATTGCCGATGTCTTTGATGAATTCCATGATTTTAATTTACGGGTCTATGAACCGGGTGGATTCCATTTAGAGCATCCAGCCAATCAGCACATCTGGAATACAAAAAGTGGTAAAGCACAGTTTATGATTACGCCACTTAATGAAGTCTATGGCGATAAAGAAAATCAATATGCTGCTGCCTATACCGAGAGTAAAGTTTATACCTTAATGACGACTCGTTCTCACGATCAGTACAACACGACGCTATATGGTCTTGATGACCGTTATCGTGGGGTCTTTGGTCAACGCCGTGTATTGTTTATGAATCAAGCCGATATTGATGAAGCTGGCTTCGAAGCAAACCAGTGGGTCGATATTGAAAGTGTTTTCTCGGATGGCGTTAAACGTATTGTGCATAGTTTCCGAATTGTGCCTTACAACATTCCACGGGGCAGCTTAGCCGCTTACTATCCAGAGACTAATCCTTTGGTGGCGTTAAGCAGTCATGATAAATTTGCCAAGATTCCAGCTTCAAAAAGTGTTCCTGTGATTTTGCATGCCGGTGATGCACCTGAACACTTTAATTTGGCAACAGCAGTTGACCCTGAAGATGCAGATAGAAAAGTAAGCAGCCTTTAAATCAAAGGTGATATTAGAAATGTAATTGAAACAGATGGCGCTTCTAAAAGGCGCCATTCCAGTATAAAGGAAATTATTTTGACACCGCATTCTTATGGGGTTGAAACATTACAAGTACAACGGTTTAAGAAAACCGAATCTGAAAGTGTTTTAGATAATATTGTTCAAGAGTATCCAATTGCTTTGGTATATAACGGTATTTCTCATGCAGTGATGATGGCAACACCTACTGATGTGAGTTTGTTTGCTAAAGGTTTTAGTCTGTCCGAAGGAATTTTAACAAGCTTAAAAGAGTTGTATGCCATTGAGGTGCATCAAAATGAATTGGGCATTACGGTGGAGATGACCATTTCATCTAGAGCATTTGCCACATTAAAAGAACGTAGACGAATGATGGTTGGGCGTACGGGCTGTGGTTTATGTGGTATTGAAAGTTTAGAGCAGTTTCATCTCGATGTTCCTAAAATTTCCACCGAACCTTCTAAAGAATGGCTTGCGCAAATTCCGATGGCGATTGCTCATTTAAAGAATCGGCAAGAAATTACTGCTTTAACTGGAGGTGCTCATGCAGCAGCTTGGGTCGTTGAAGGGCAAATTATCGCTTTATTTGAAGATGTGGGACGTCACAATGCTTTAGATAAATTACTCGGTTATTTAGCCCAAGAAAACTACGACACCAGTTTAGGTTTTGTTGTTATGACCAGTCGTGCAAGCTACGAATTAATCCGTAAATGCGCTCAGCTTAATATTGGTTTATTGGCTTCAATTTCTGCTCCAACCAGCATGGCTATTCGGCTGGCAAAAATATCGGGTCTAACTTTGGCTAGTTTTTGTCGTGGAGATGGCTTTGTTTTATATACTGAAGTATGAAGCCTTAAAATAACCATTAAATAAACTCTCATTAAAAGAATGATCAAAAAGATAGAAATTTACATTTCTATTTTTTCTAATTTTAAGCTAGGCATGAGTTTTATACTTTATTATCAGACTTCGGTAGGTCGGAGTGTGTCCCAGTGTCTTGGTTGCAGTCTCTAAAAGATTGGGCAAAACGTCTAAAAAAACAAATTATTATGTTGTGGTTTGCATCAAAGCACCCGCAAATGCCGTTGTTACCAAAAATTATTGCTGTTGTGGCGGTAGCTTATGCTTTTAGCCCCATTGATTTAATTCCAGATTTTATTCCTGTTTTGGGTTTACTTGATGAAGCGTTAATTTTACCAATACTCATTTGGTTAGCTGTTCGCTTTACGCCCAAACACGTCATTTTAGAGGCAGAACAACAAGCTGAAGAATGGCTTGAACAACAAGAACGCCGTCCTCAAAATTATTTGGTCGCTGTGTTGATTATTCTAGTTTGGATAACTTTGGCTGTGATGGCTTATTTCTATTTTAGCGGTGGTTTATAAGTTCTCAAGGTTCAAGATATAGAGTACTAATTTAAAGGCATTAACATTGTACTTTGCTACAACTCAAAGGATAATAACGTTTTTATAAGCTATGAGTTGCAGACAATGAAAATCGTCGCAGATGAAAATTTGGCATTTACCGATTACTTTTTTTCAGAGTTTGGCGATATTCAACACCATGCAGGGCGTACCTTAACTCATGCAGATGTAAAAGATGCAGAGGCTTTATTGGTTCGCTCGGTAACAGCAGTTAACGAGAGTTTAATTCGAGACACTTCAATAAAATATGTAGGTAGTGCCACAATTGGTACCGATCATTTAGATATTCCAGCTTTAGAAAAACAAGGAATTACGTGGGCAAATGCGGCAGGTTGTAATGCCCAAGCAGTTGCTGAATATGTAATTACTGCTTTAATGCATTTAGATACCAACCTTTTAGAACAACAAGAAAAATTTACCCTAGGCATTGTTGGGCTTGGAAACGTGGGTAAACGTTTAGCATATATGGCTCAGTTGCTTGGCTGGCGTGTGATTGGCTTTGATCCATATGTACAGTTAGATTCAATTGAAAATGTAAGCTTAGAAATGCTCTTGCAACAAGCGAATGCAATTTCAATTCATGTGCCTTTAACCAAAAAAGGTGAGCATGCGACGTATCACCTTTTTGATGAGCAAGCTTTTGCAGCACTTCAACCTAATACAATTTTAATTAATAGTGCGCGTGGCCCAGTTGTTAAAGAAGCGGCTTTAATCGAAGATATTCAGCGTACAAAACGTAAAGTCGTGCTCGATGTATTTGAGCATGAACCAGTCATATCTGAACAGCTTATAAACATGTTGGCTTTGGCAACACCGCATATTGCTGGTTATAGCCTTGAAGGGAAGGCCCGCGGTACACAAATGATTTATGAAGCGTTTTGCCAAAAGTTCGGTTTTGATATAAATAAACGTTTTGAGACCCAATTGCCTACATGTGACGACTATTTTTCAGGAAATGATTTAAAAGCAGTGTTAAAGCAAAAATTAGCTCAAATTTATGATATTGCTCAAGACGATGCCAACATACGTGCTTGTATTAAAGACGGTAAGGTAGAGCAAAAAGCATTTGATTTATTACGTAAGAACTATCCGCTACGTCGGGAGTGGGCAGCACATGGAGGGCCGCAGGCATGAGTTTAAGTTATCAACCTACTTGTTCAATTGATGCCTTAAAAGCGCGTGCCAAGCTCTACACCCAAATCCGTCAGTTTTTTGCAGAACGTGGCGTCATGGAAGTTGAAACACCGATTGTTTCACAAGCAGGTGTTACCGATGTGCATTTAGCTTCTGTGCATGCTTTGCGTCATATCAATGGCAAATTGCAAACTCAATATTTACAGACTTCGCCTGAGTTTGCCATGAAACGATTACTGGCGAGTGGCAGTGGGCCGATTTACCAGATTTGTAAGGTTTTTCGAGATGATGAACACGGGCGTAAACACAATAGTGAATTTACGATGCTAGAATGGTACCGCCCGAGTTTTGATCTAAAAGCTTTAATGCATGAAACTGCCGATTTATTGCAAAGCTGTTTGCAGCATCGTTTTGGTGAAGTTCGTCCATTTATTCTAAGTTATAAACATGCCTTTCAGGACCGTTTAGACATTAACCCATTACAGGCAACTTTGAAACAACTCAAAGATACGGCAAATCGTGTGGGCTTAAACCTTGATTTAGGTGACGACCGTTTAGCTTATATCGATTTATTATTCTCGCATTTTGTTGAACCAAGTTTGGGGTTTGATGCACCCGTCTTTTTAACTGATTTTCCACCAGAAATGGCATCTTTGGCAAAGGTAAAACTCGATGAAGATGGGGAAGAAGTTGCTGCGCGTTTTGAGGTTTATATTGAAGGTCTAGAGCTGGCAAATGCCTATGATGAATTGCTTGATGCAGAGGTGTTACGTTCACGCTTTGAAGCAGACAATGCGGAGCGGGCTAAGCAAGGCCTTCATGTTATGCCTTTAGATGAACATCTATTAGCTGCTTTACCTCATATGCCGGAATGTTCGGGAATTGCTTTAGGTATAGACCGCCTATTAATGGTTGCAATAGATCAGGTCAAAATTGAAAAAGTCATTACATTCCCAGCAGATATTGCTTAAAAACTAACAAATAAAAAAGCCACAATATTGTGGCTTTTTTATTTAGAGCTTATTCAATTTAAGCTTGTTGAATACCTGCAACAACCCAGTCTTGTTGAGAGCCAGCAGGCTTAACAAAGTGCCAGATTTCAGTAAATGGTTGTGGCAAGCTATTTAAATCTTCACTCACATTACCTGTGAAGCGTACGCTCACAACGTATTGACCATTTTCAGTCGCACTGTCTACAACCATCGCATTAAGATTGCTAAATTCAGCAACGTCTTGATCTTGGTTTTCCATGATGTCGTTATACATAGAAGTATAAAGTTCTGGTGTTAAGTAACGGCGAATTTCTTCAATGTTACTTGCAGTATTCATCGATTGGATGTGGTTAAAACGTTGACGTGCGATACGCAAGAACGCCGCTGGTTCACTACCGTCTGGAAGTTGATTGCCATTGCTGGTTGTTACACCACCAAAAGGAGCTTGGGTTGCAGCACCACCAGTCACAGACTGACCAAAGATATTTGTATTATCCCCAGCATTACGTGGTGTCGCTTGTGGTGCAGCAGAACGGCCAAATGGGTTTTGACCGCCGTTGTTTGGTGCGTAAGGATTATTACCCGCTAATTTTTTTTTTGCGCCCAATTTGCGGAATACAAAAAAGGCTAAAGCTGCTGCAAGTAATACCCAAATCCAGCCAGGAATTCCGCCTTTCTTCTCTTCTTGTGCTTGAGCAGCTTGGTCTGTAGCTTGATGTTCAGTTGATGTTGGTTTGTCATCAGCTAAAGCATTTGCTGCAACAGCACCTACGGCAGCACCAGCCACACCAGCTGCAACCATTGAACCAACGCCTGGACCAGATCTTTGAGGTGCAGTAGCAGGTTGTTGAGCAGGAGTCACTTGACGAGGTTGTTGATAAGACTGGCTTGAAGTAGTCGAGCGTGCCATACCGTGGCTTTTACCACCACCTGCACGTTTAGCTTCAGCAAGAGGCGAAATTGCTAAAGCAGCCATTAAAATACCGGTAATCAAGCCACGCTGGTGTACTTCCATAGGAAATTCCTGTTTAAAATTAATTTGTAATAGTATTTATGAAGGTATTTGCGCTAAATTTCAACTATAAAAGTATGTTTTTTTATGTCAATTCCTCACTAAGTTGCATTGCTTCGGTCAATGCTTCATGCAGACGGGCAACCGCAATGACTTGTACGCCTGGTATTGCTTTTTGCGGCGCATTACCTCTTGGTAAAATGACATATTTAAAGCCATGTTTTGCAGCTTCTTTTAAACGTTCTTGACCATTAGGAACGGGACGAATTTCACCAGAAAGACCAACTTCTCCAAAAACTGCAAGTTGTTGGGGTAGGGCTTTAGTACGTAAACTTGAGGCGCATGCTAACAAAACCGCTAAGTCTGAACCTGTTTCGGTAATTTTTAAGCCACCCACAATATTGACATAGACGTCTTGTCCTGTGGTTTGAACACCGCCATGACGGTGCATTACAGCAAGCAGCATGTTCAAACGGTTTTGTTCCAGACCTAATGCGACACGTCGTGGTTGGCCTTGTGCATCGTCAACTAAAGCTTGTACTTCGACTAAAAGAGGGCGGGTCCCTTCACGGCTAATCATGACGATTGAACCGGGGATCGCTTCATCATAACGACTCAAGAAAATGGCAGAAGGGTTAGCAACTTCACGTAACCCTTTATCTGTCATAGCAAATACACCCAGTTCATTGACTGCACCAAAACGGTTTTTAACAGCACGAATCATTCGATAGCGTGAGTCGGATTGACCTTCAAAATAAAGTACACAATCCACCATGTGTTCTAAAACACGAGGGCCAGCAAGTGCACCTTCTTTGGTCACATGACCAACAAGAAATAGCGCCGTGCCACTATTTTTTGCATAGCGTGTAAGTAATGCAGCAGATTCACGAATTTGAGAAACACCACCTGGTGCCGATTGAAGTGTTTCGGTGTAAAGGGTCTGAATAGAATCTAAAATAGCTACCGCAGGCTTTTCTTGTTCTAAAACCTCACAAATTCGTTCTACACAGGTTTCGGCCATGGCTTTTAATTTGTCAGTAGGCAAATCAAGACGTTGAGCACGAAGAGCAACCTGAGATAAAGATTCTTCACCAGTAATATAAAGTGCAGAGCTTTTCGCGCTTGCCATGTGGGTCGCTGTTTGTAACAGAATGGTCGATTTACCAATACCGGGGTCACCGCCGATTAGTACAACTGAACCAGTAACTAAGCCTCCGCCAAGTACACGATCAAATTCGCTAATCCCTGTCTGTAAGCGGGTTTCATGGGAAACTGAGACTTTATTGAGTGTTGTAATATTGGCGGCTTGGCCTGCATAGCCCCCAGTTTTTGGACGTGCTCGGTGTGCAGTGGTAGGCTCAATTTTGACTTCAGTCAAAGAATTCCATTCACCACACTCTGAACATTGACCTGCCCATTTAAGATGATCGGCACCACATTGTTCGCAACGGTAAACAGTTTTGACTTTGCTCATATTCGACTTCAGTTAAAAACTTCTTAATTAATAGTAGAAACGGAGTATAACAAAACCAAAATAGAGAATCAGTTTTGAAGTGGAATACATTTTGCTTAATTTAAAATAACGAAAATATCAGGTCATTGTCATGTGTTAGATAATTTAAGAGATTAAGGTCGAGCAGGGGTGTTTTTAATAAACAGATGAAGGACTGAAATGAAATTGAATATTAGAAAAACGGTCAATTGAGTCGTCTTTTTAATTTAAAAATCAGACAAGTTCAAGTCATGTTTTTAGACCGTAAAGTGCGTTGTATTGCTATGGGCTTGTGCGTATTATCAGATTTAATTGTATGTAGCTTGAAATCATCAGCAATACAGATAAAAATCGGTTAGCTGAAAAGTTATCAAAAAATATACATTTAAAAGATACCTGCAAATGGTGCGATATCGTCTTTTTGATTTTAGCTAACGGACTAAAAAAAATTACTGGAGTGTATTGATAAGATGTCGAATCAAAATCTGAGTGAGTCTCATGAACAAGGTGAGCTCCATCGTAGCCTTTCAAATCGGCATTTACAGCTGATCGCGATTGGCGGTGCAATTGGTACAGGATTGTTTATGGGATCAGGCAAAACAATTAGTCTTGCTGGCCCATCAATCTTATTCATTTACCTGATCATTGGTGTGATGGTGTTTTTTGTCATGCGTGCGCTTGGCGAACTACTTCTTTCAAATTTGGCCTACAAATCATTTATTGATTTCACAACAGATTTAATTGGCCCATGGGCAGGTTATTTTGTAGGCTGGACGTATTGGCTATGCTGGATCACAATTGGTATTGCCGATCTGTCTGCAATTATCTATTACTTACAATTCTTTAATAATGGTCTACCTTTCTCGCCTGTCGAAGGTGCCATGATCAGTGTTGCGGCCATCGTATTCATTATGGGTTTGAACTTGTTAACAGTTCGCTTATTTGGTGAATTGGAGTTTTGGTTTGCGCTCATCAAAATTCTAGCAATTATCATTTTAATTGCTGTGGGTTTATGGATGATCTTTACAGGCTTTACCTCGACTACTGGTGAAGTGGCATCCTTTACTCATTTGTGGGCAAATGGCGGTTTCTTCCCAACAGGGGTACATGGTTTCTTGGCAGGTTTCCAGATTGCGATTTTTGCTTTCGTTGGTGTTGAGCTTGTTGGAACAACGGCTGCGGAAACTAAAGATCCTGAACGTAATTTGCCTAAAGCAATTAACTCAATTCCAATTCGTATCATTATTTTCTATGTGTTTGCATTAATTATTGTAATGTCAGTAACACCATGGAATCGAATTGATCCAGCCATCAGTCCATTTGTAAATTTGTTTAGTCAAGCAGGTGTTGCAGCAGCAGCAATCTTGATGAACTTAGTCGTATTGTCATCAGTGATGTCATCAATGAATAGTGGCGTGTTTTCAACAAGTCGTATGTTATTTGGTCTATCACGTGAAGACCAAGGACCTAAAGCTTTTGGTAAACTTAACAAACGTGCAGTACCTGCAAATGCATTGTATTTCTCTGCTGCGTGTTTATTGTTAGGTGCGGCTTTACAGTATTTTGTGCCAAATACCGTTGAGGCATTTACACTTGCAACAACACTTTCAACGATTCTGTTCATTTGTGTGTGGTTGTTAATTATCTGGAGTTACATCCGCTATTACACTACGCGCCCTGAACTACATGCCAAATCAACATTTAAATTACCGGGTGGTTTATTTACATGTTGGATCACTATTATTTTCTTTGTTGGTATGATTTATGTGTTGTCTTTAGAGCCTGACACATTTAAGGCGCTTAAGGTAAGTCCAATCTGGTTTATTATCTTGCTCATTGGTTATTTCTTCTTCTATAAACCACGCAATAAAAAATAATTAAACTTATTTGGTTATGACTAAACGCCGGCTGAAAAGCTGGCGTTTTTTATGCATATTGTTTTTCTCTTTAAGTTTACTCTTTAGCCGCTTGCATGATCACGGTATACTGCATCGAATTGTTTAAATCAGGTGCTCAGATGCGTCGTGTCATTTGCCTCATCAGTTTATTGAGCAGCAGTGTTTTGCTTAGTGCTTGTGGTCAGTCAGGAGTATTACAACTACCTTCTGATCCAAATTATGACAAACGTGCAAAATACTTGCTCTATCGTAATAAAGAATCAAAACAAGTTGTGCAAAACGATGAAAAGGCTGAACAGTCAGCCGAATCTTCAACAGCTCCAACCCAAACAACATCACCTTAAGCTTTGAAATAAGGACACATTCATGAGTTTCACCCGCATTAATGGAGTATTGCACGCAGAGCAATGTTCTCTGGAGCAGCTTGCGCAGCAATTTGGCACACCGTTGTATGTTTATTCAAAAACAGCTTTTGAAAAACATTATCTAGATATGGACCGTGCTTTTGACTTTATTGATCATCAAATCTGTTTTGCGGTGAAATCTAACTCAAATTTAGCTGTTCTTAGTGTATTGGCAAAACTGGGTGCAGGTTTTGATATCGTATCTGGTGGTGAGCTTGCACGTGTTTTAAAAGCGGGTGGGGATGCATCTAAAATTGTTTTCTCAGGTTTAGGTAAAACCGAAGTTGATATTGAAACATCATTAAATGCGGGTATTGCCTGCTTTAATGTAGAGTCATACGCAGAACTAGACCGCCTTCAAAAAGTTGCAGCTCGTCTAGGTAAAAAAGCTCCGATTTCTTTACGTGTAAATCCTGATGTAGATGCAAAAACACATCCTTATATTTCAACAGGTCTTAAAGAAAATAAATTTGGTATTCCAAGTGATACCGTTTATGAAACTTATCAATATGCTGCATCTTTACCCAACCTTGAAATTATTGGGATTGACTGCCACATCGGTTCGCAATTAACCGAGACTAAGCCATTTGTTGATGCTTTAGATCGTGTCATGTTGATGATTGATGAATTAAAAAAACTTGGCATCAATCTTAAACATATTGATATTGGCGGTGGTTTAGGTGTTTGTTATAAAGATGAGACACCACCAAGTGTTGAAGAATATGCAAACTCAATGAAACCTGCTTTAGAAAAATTAGGTCTCAAGGTTTATATGGAGCCGGGCCGTAGCATTAGTGCAAATGCCGGTGTGCTTTTAACAAAAGTTGATTTGCTCAAGCCAACAAGCCACCGTAACTTTGCCATTATTGATGCAGCAATGAACGATTTGATTCGCCCTGCATTATATGAAGCGTGGATGGATATCCAACCTGTGGTACCAAGTTTAGATACTGAAGAAAAAACTTGGGATCTTGTTGGTGCAATCTGTGAGACAGGTGACTTCATTGGTAAAGATCGTTCATTGGCTTTAAAAGAAAATGACTTGTTAGCTGTTCTGGGTGCTGGTGCTTATGGTTTTGTAATGAGCTCAAATTACAATACACGTGGACGTGCCGCAGAAGTGATGGTGTCAGGCGATAAGGCCCATTTGATTCGTGAACGTGAAACAGTTGAATCCCTTTGGGAAAAAGAACGTTTATTGCCTGAGGAGTAAATGAGATGTTATTAGAATTTACTAAAATGCATGGCTTAGGCAATGACTTTATGGTGGTTGATCTGATTAGCCAACGTGCTTATTTAGATACAGAAACAATTCAACGCTTAGCTGACCGTCATTTTGGTATTGGTTTTGATCAGCTTTTAATTGTTGAACCACCAGATTTACCAGAAGCAGATTTTAAATATCGTATTTTTAATGCGGATGGTTCTGAAGTTGAACAGTGTGGTAACGGTGTCCGTTGTTTTGCTCGTTTTGTACATGAACGTCATTTAACGAGCAAAACCAATATTACTGTTCAAACCAAAGCAGGGATTGTAAAGCCAGAACTTGGGCAAAATGGTTGGGTACGCGTGAATATGGGTTACCCGAAATTTTTACCAAATGAAATACCATTTGTTGCTGAACAACCGGAAGCTTTATATACACTTGAATTAGCCAATGACCAAAACATTAGTATTGATGTGGTCAATATGGGCAATCCTCACGCTGTAACTATTGTTCCAGATGTACTCACAGCAGATGTTGCTGGTATTGGTCCACAAGTTGAGTCACATAAACGTTTCCCTGAGCGTGTGAATGCTGGTTTTATGCAAGTAATTGATGAAAACCATGTGCGCCTTCGTGTATTTGAACGTGGTGTAGGTGAAACACTTGCATGTGGTACAGGTGCTTGTGCTGCTGCGGTAAGTGGTATGCGCCGTGGCTTACTTGCTAATTCTGTAGAAGTTGAATTGGCTGGCGGTAAGCTGCAAATTGAATGGCAAGAAGGCGATGTGGTCTGGATGACTGGTCCAACAACCCATGTGTATGATGGGCGTTTGGATTTACGTTATTTCCAAGGCTAAATTAGATTTGTCTTAGGGGAAAGGACTTAAAATAAGGCCTTTCCCCTTATTTTTATAAGAATAAATATTGAGAGAAAAATGCAAAATAGAATTAAAGGAGCAATTTATGGTCTGCTGATTGGTGATGCAGTCGGTGTACCTTATGAATTTCATTCAGCGTCACAGCTCCCATCTTATTCGTATATTGATATGATTCCACCTAAAAATTTTAGGCGAACTTATCCCGATATTCCAATTGGAACATGGTCAGATGATGGAGCCCAAGCACTGTGCTTATTAGCATCACTATTGTATTGTCAGAAACTCAATAGTATCGATTTTGCTAACCGTCTTCGCAATTGGTACCGTTATGGTTATATGGCGGTTGATTATCAAGTGTTTGATATTGGTGTACAAACTGCTCAGGCGTTAAAGCGTTATGAAGCTGGGGTGTCTGTAGAAGAGATAGCGAATACAGATGAACATTCGAATGGTAATGGAGCGTTGATGCGCACATTACCTTTGACATTATGGCATAGGGGATCAGATCAGCAATTAGTTGAGTTAGCCTATCAGCAGTCCCATTTGACCCATGCTCATCTCCGATCAAAAATTTGTTGTGCATTATATTGCTTATGGGCAAAATATTTATTGAAAGGGCAATCAGTTAATGATGCTTGGAAATCTAGTATTTCAATACTGATGCAACTTTATAAAAATAGTGTTAATGAACAACAAGAACTCGATAATATTCTTGATTCAACACATGAGAAAAAAATATCAGGCAGTGGTTACGTAGTAGATTGTTTACATTCAGCCCGTTTTGCTCTGCAACAAGATAGTTATCAAGACGTCATTAAAACAGCTATTGCTTTAGGACAAGATACTGATACAACCGCTTGTGTTGCAGGAGGATTGGCTGGAATTGTGTTTGGATATGAAGGGATTCCTGAAATATGGTTACAGCAGTTAAGAGGGAAAGAAATGCTTGAACCATTATTAAAACAATTAGAAGAAGCATGACATGAATTTAATTTTCTTACCCGGTGCTTCAGGAAGTATTAGTTTTTGGCATCCATTAATTGAAAGATTACCCCAGCATTACCATACAAAAATTATTGGTTATCCTAGTTTTGGAGATACACCAGAATCTGTAGAGGTTAAAAATTTTAAAGACTTAACAAATTATGTTCTTAATCAAATTAATGATGAGTCTGTAATTATTGCTCAATCTATGGGTGGCATTTTTGCTGTTGCCGCAGCTTTACAAAAACCTCAACTGGTTAAAGGGCTGGTCTTGATTGCAACTTCTGGTGGAATTGATCTCTCTGCATTTAATATTCAAGATTGGCGTGAAGCATATCGCCAAGCCTTTTTACAATATCCAGATTGGTTTGTTACTACCAATATTAACTATGAAGAATTTTTGTCAGATATAAGCGTCGAAACTTTACTAATTTGGGGCGACCAAGATCTTGTGAGTCCAGTTGAAGTGGGGACATACTTAAATCAGATATTTAAAAGTTCAACATTGCATATTGTTAAAGGGGGAGATCATCAGTTGGCGGAAAAATATGCCGATGAAGTTGCAATCCAAATAAAAGACTATTTAAAAAAGCTGAAGTAACTCTTTAAGTTATATTAAGCGTACTAGATGTCAGCACGCTTTTTAGATTTACTTTTTACTCAAAGCCAATTTCAAAGCAAACAACACAAAAATACTGCCTGTAATACGGTCCATATATTTCACAAATTTAGGTTGCTTTAGATAACGTGACAGTGGTTGCATAGCCAAAATTAATAGAGTTGACCATAACATTCCAATTACTACATGAATCATCACTAGCCCCATGACCCAAGTGACAGCCGATGCTTGCTGTGGAATAAATTGGGGAAGAAATGAAATATAAAAAATGCCGACTTTAGGATTAAGTAAATTACCCAAAAAACCTTTAATGAACCAATTTTGTGAAGTGGGTATATTTGAATTACTCCCTTGCATATCTGCAAGTTGACTACGCGGTTTTAAAATCATATTCAAACCCAGCCATGCAAGATAAGCGGCCCCCATCCATTTCAATATATTAAAAGCTAAATCAGAAGCCATGAGCAAAGCACCCAGACCGCAAGCAACCACAATTCCCCATGCAATACAGCCAAGGCTAATGCCTACTGCTGCTTGGAATGCTTTAGATTTACCTTCAAGTGTAGCGGTACGAATAATTAAAGTCGTATCTAGACCAGGGGTAAGCGTAAGTAAGGTAATTGCAAGTAGATAGGGTATGAGTATGGTGGTCATGGCAGCAAGGTTCCGACAAATACTTGAGCTAAAGTGTAATACATATATAAGGTAGTTAGTTGTTATGCTGTACGATCTCAATTTTCCTGATC